>Ga0209828_1000494_pt1 | contig 37497 bp, 32 predicted proteins | sample MaitaG_FD_187429 | JGI IMG/M metagenome (GOLD analysis project Ga0209828, IMG submission 187429) | Marine algal microbial communities from Maine, USA - Maine_Asex2 metaG (SPAdes) (version 2) | ecosystem: Host-associated > Algae > Red algae > Unclassified | place: Maine, USA | collected 2015-01-05
CAGCTATAGCTAAATGTCAAAAAAACAAGTTATAAATCAAAAAAAAACTAAATAATGCTTGGATAAACCATAGAAAACGGGGCTAATTTTTAGAGTGCACTAAGTCGTATTAAACCATAAAATAACAATTCTAAAAATTGTCTCGGCTTTTAAAAAAAATACTTGTAAATCAATTACTTACTAATATAGATTTTACAAAACCTAAAAAATAGTGATCCTAACCAACTGACAATCTATTAGTTAGAACGCATCACTAGTGATTACTTATAATTATTCGGCTTACGTAAATTTTATCTTCGTTGCTTAAACGAAGCATATACATGCCATTTGGTTCGTTTTGTAAATTTAATTGGTATTGCGATTGATTGTTACTCAATTGATCATTAAAAATTTGTTTTCCAGTTACATCAAACACATTTAGTTGATAATTTTTCGCATCCGCTTTTAGGCTACTTAGCATAAATTGCCCGTTTGCCGAAGGGTTTGGAGCAAGCGTAAATTGCTCGGTTAGCTCAAAAGTATTAATCCCTACAATTCCATCAATTCTAACATTATCTAACCAAAGCAATTGCCCCCAGCCAGATATATTTGTAATTCTAAATTGTACAGAAGGTTCACCTGATAAATCCCCGGTTAAATCAATGGTTTCTGTTTTCCAGTCACTAGCAACTGGTAAAAAAGGATCTCCATTATCAACATTATTTGGATGGGTTGCTAAGCTATTGCCTTCTCCCTTCCAAAATTCGGACCAAGTTTGTCCACAATCAATAGAATAAGCTATCCACAAGGCATCAAACAACTCTTCGTTATAAGGTGCATAAGCCCTATCAAATGAAAAGGAAATGGATGTGTTCTTTGTAAAATCAAAATTAGGGGTTATTAAATGATCTAAAGTATTGCGTGGGTTAAGTGTATCGCTACCAGAAAAATTATTGTATACTAAACAACCTCTGCCACTTGGTGGTGCGCCATATTCATTAGAGCGTAACCATTCAAAATCATCATTATCTGGATTATCAATAATCCACCCCTCTTGATCAAAATTTTCACTTTTAAAATTTTCAATTAATGGTTGCTCACCAAACTCGGGTATCGTTACTTCCATTAATATAAAATTATTTTCAATCACACCGTCTAATCCACCGTTTACTTCAATTAAATCTAAGTCAATCACGTTGATGCCAGATAAATTAAGATTACTCAAATTTATTTCTTCTACGCCACCAACAGGAATGTCTATTGTTTTATTAAAATCGAAAACACTACCATTATTAACGGTGTATTGAATTCTAATTGAATTTATATCTACAGAGCCTAAGTTAGCTACTGTTACTATTATTGGGAAAGCTCCTTTTTCGCAATATAAAGCTTCTACTGATGGCACTCCTATTCCGGCATCTAAACCGTTAGAAACGGATAGGCAACGCTCACCAGAAGCAACTGAAGCTCGTGAAGTATTTAAAACTTGAGTAATGCGTTCTTTTTGGTCTAAAGTAAACATGTGCATGCAATTATCGTTTACATATTCCATAAAATTCATAGTCATATCTTGTGAGCCACAGCTTCGAGATGAAGACTCTGATGGACAATCATAATAAGGCTTATTACTCGTTGGAGTATCTTCAATTCCGTCATCATAATCACAACCTTCTTCAATTCCCCAAGGGTGTTTTAGGCTTAGCCAATGGCCTATTTCGTGTGTTGTGGTCCTTCCCTGATTGTATGCTAAATGCAAATTATACTGCCCGCCTTTACCAAAATAGCGAGTTCCTATTACTACGCCATCAATACTTTGTGGAAAACCTGGAGGAGTTGCGTAGCCTAATACTTCATCTTCTAATCGACCTACCCAAATATTTAAAAACAAATCTCTGTTCCAAGCTTTAACGCCACCTAATTCTGGTCGTTTAATTTGGTTGTCGTCTGTTGTAAATTCATTAATTGTGGTTTCGGTGCGAGTTATACCATCGGTAAAGTTCCCATTTTCGTCTCTATTTGCCAAACAAAATTCAATATCCATATTAGCAACTAAATCTTTAAAGCGATTTGGTACTTTATCAATATCTACATTTTTTCGTTGATAGTCTTCATTTAATACTTCAATTTGAGATATTATTTGAGCATTTGAAATATTATCACCTTGCCTATCTTTATTGTAAACTATATGCACTACTATAGGAATTGTAAATGCAGTTTTTTTATTTGCGGTGCTTTTAGATACATTTTCAATTTTAGCTTCTTCGGCTAATAAGTCATTTTTTAAGGATGGATATTGAGTTAACTGATTTTTAACATACTCAGAAGTATTACAACGTTGTAGGTTTTGAGAGCTAACATTGTTTGCAAAAATAAAACAGGTAATTATTATTAAATACCAAACAGATAATTTCATAAGCTATAACTTCTAAAAGAATTAATAGGAATACGTAAAATCGTATTATTTATTTTAACAACAATAGTTTTTCTGTAACTATTTTATTGCTCCAGTTAAATGTTATATAATAATGACCATTAGGTAGTAGAGAAACATCTAACTCTTCGTAATTATTTAATTGGAATTTTTTTTGCAGTTGACCAAATTGGTTGAAAATATTAACTAAAGCAAATTGACCTTTATATCTTTCTGCATAAAAATGAACTGTGCCATTAGTTGCCGGATTTGGATAAAAACCTGCTTTATTTTCGTTTATATAATTTTGAATGTTTAATGGAGTTTGGCTATTTGTACTAATTTTAAAGTTATCTAAAAACAATTTATTATTGTTAGAAGAAACATAGGTTAGTTTTAAATTTAAATCTGTAACCGATGCGTCAGTTTCAAAGTTATAGGTAAAATTTTTCCAGCCTGTATTATTGGTTTGGGTTAAAAGTTGCTCTTCATTTAAATTTGTTACTGCTTCTACTAAATTAACTTTTTGTAAAAGTTGATAAGTGCTATCTGTGCATGCATTGTTATGTTCAATAAAAAGATAATCTAAAATAAAGTTATTTACTAAACCTATGTAAGCTGCATCAAATGAAATAGTGTGTATTTTTGTACTATTTGTATTTCCAAAAACATTTTTCTCTAATTTAAAAACAGGGCTGTATAAACTACCAATACTTAATTTATTTTGTGGATGCGGTTTAAAAGCATAGCAAGCATTTTTTAAATTAGCCTTTTCTTTTGCCATATAAACCCAGTTATATTGTTCTGTACTTTCTGCTATTAACCAACTGTTTTCATTGCTAAAGTCTTCTTCAAAAGGCAAATCAATTAGGCTAGCTTTTCTGAAATCAAAAATTGCAATATTGTTTTCTAAGTTTAGCTCTTCTTTACTATTGTTTACATTATTAATTTGAGCGGTAAATGTATTAAACCTAATTTTACTTAAATCAACTTTTTGATTATAGTCGATACATTTATTGGGAGCAATTGAAACTTCAACTTTTTCATTTAAAAGGCCTCTTAATTCAAAATTAAAACCAGTAATATCAACTCTACCAACGTTACAAATTTCATAATTTAAGTTTAATTCATTATTACAAATAATAGGTACATTGTTTAAATTTAACAAACTTATATCTACTTTATTATTTGGCAAAACATTACAGTTATTTTTTAATAACAACTTTCTATATGTAAGTAAGTTGTACAGCATTTTTACTTTTTGGCCATTTGTAAACATATTTAAACATTCATCATTACACAAGTTCATAAAGTTTTCTGTAAGATCGAATTCGAAGTATGGATCGTTGCATCTATTGACCACTAAATTTTGGCTTATACAGGTTTTATAAGCTGTTGCAGTTTGTGGTGTATCGGTAACATCATCATCACTATCGCAAACACCTTCTTGCAAACCAAACAAATGGTTTAAGCCTAAAAAGTGTCCCATTTCGTGAGTTAAGGTTTTATTATTGCCACCAAAATTATTATAATGAATAACAATACCACCATCGTTAAGCTTTCGTGTTGCTGTTGTTGTATTTGGTATTGAGGCATATCCCTTAATTCCTGCTTCAATATTTCCTACCCAAATATTTATATAATTTTTGGTATTAAAGCCGGTTAAGCCATTGTCGCTGCTACTTTTAATATTAGGATATCCGTTCATATTAAAAGTATCAATTAATGTTTTATAATAATTAATACCGCTTTGTTCTTCTTCTTCAGATATATTATTATCTATCAAATAAAACTCAATACCAATATTAGCTATTAAGCTTTCAAAGTATGGATTTACATTTATCTCTGTTTCATAGTTTGAGTTAAAATCTTTATTTAACTGTTCAATTTGCTGTTCTATAGCAGTTTTCGAAATTTTTTGATCTTGAGTTTCATATACATTATTTACAACAACAGGTAAACATATTTTAGTATTGGAAAGTATGTTATGGTAATTGGTAGTATTGGCGAATTCAATTTTCAAATCACTTGCATTTTTTTGTGCTACAGAAATAGTATTTGGATAATAATTATCGGTAGAGCAAAGCCTTTCTGTTTGTGCTATTAAACAAGCACAATAAAAAACGGATGATATTATTACAATTAATGATTTCAATATGTACCAAAAATACAATTAAAATTTTATTTGCTGTTTAATTTTAACAGTAAGATGCATAAATTTGTTTTTACCATTTAGTAAGATTATCTTTATTAAACATAAATAAAACAATTTGACCAAAGCCATAACTACAATTGATGATAAAGCACTAATTTTAAATGCTTATAGAAGTTTAATACGCTATTGTAGTAAAAAAACTGATGCAATAGAAAAGAAAAGTATAAGAAGAGCATTTGAAATGGCCAACGAAGCGCATTTTGGAATGCGCCGCAAATCTGGTGAGCCATATATTCTTCATCCGATAGAGGTTGCTAAAATTTCTACAAAAGAAATTGGTTTAGGTTCTGTTGGTGTTATTTGTGCTTTATTGCACGATACTGTTGAAGATACCGAGTTAACCCTTACAGACATTGAACGTGCCTTTGACAAACAGGTTAGTAATATTGTTAATGGCTTAACCAAAATATCGGGCATTTTTGATTTAGAAAATTCGCTGCAAGCAGAAAATTTTAGAAAACTAATTTTAACTCTGGCAGATGATGTAAGGGTAATTTTGGTAAAAATTGCCGACCGTTTACACAATATGCGAACGCTTGAAAGTATGCCCGAACATAAACAAATTCGCATCGCATCTGAAACAAAATTTTTATACGCGCCATTAGCTCACAGGTTGGGCTTGTATGCCATTAAATCTGAATTAGAAGATTTAAGTATGAAGTATACCGACCGAGATACGTATAAAAATATTGCCAAAAAATTAGCCGCAACCAAAAAAGAAAGAGACAAATATATTAAAGAGTTTATAAAGCCTATAAAAAAATCATTACTTAAAGCTGGAGTTAATAGTTTTACAATTGCAGGTCGCCCAAAATCTATTTATAGTATACAAAACAAAATTTTAAAAAAGAAGGTTGATTTTGAAGAAGTATATGATCTGTTTGCTATAAGAATAATTATCAATTGCGATAAAACGCTTGAAAAATCTTTATGTTGGAAAATATATTCTGTAATAACCGATCATTATGTACCAAACCCTGATAGGCTGAGAGACTGGGTTTCTACACCAAAAGCTAATGGTTACGAATCGCTGCATACAACTGTAATGGGCCCTGGTGGCAAATGGGTAGAAGTACAAATACGAAGTGAACGGATGAATGAAATTGCTGAAAAAGGTTTTGCAGCCCATTGGAAATATAAAGAAGATGAAAATACTGCCGAAGATAATAAAGACAAAGGTTTAGACGAATGGTTAACAAAAATAAGAGAAACATTAACCAACCCAGATTCTGATGCGTTAGATTTTGTAAGAAATTTTAAATTAGATCTTTATCAAAATGAAATTTATGTATTTACACCAAAAGGAGAATTAAAGATTTTGCCACAAGGCGCATCTGCCTTAGATTTTGCTTTTGATATTCATACCGATATTGGGGCAAAATGTATTGGTGCAAAAGTAAATCATAAATTAGTACCTATTAGCCATAAGCTCGTTAATGGCGATCAAATTGAAATTATAACTTCAAAAAAACAAAAACCATCAGAAGATTGGCTAAAATTTATTATCACCTCAAAAGCAAGGGCTAAAATTAAAACAGCTTTAAAAGATGAAAAGAGAAGGGTTGCTTTAGATGGGAAAGAAATTTTATTTAGAAAACTAAAACAACTGAAATATAACCCTACTACTGAATTTTTAAACGATTTGCTAAACCATTTCAAAACTGACGATTTATTGGATTTCTATTTTAACATTGCTAACCGCGACATTAATTTGGAAGATATAAAGCGCCTCGAAGTAAAAAACAACCGAATTGTTTTTAAGCGCGATACGGAAGCTATAAAAGAACTAAACAAAATTAAAACAACCAAAATAAGTAATACCCCAGGAGATGTTATTTTGTTTGGAGATGTTGGAGACAAATTAGATTATAGCATGGCCAACTGCTGCCAACCTATACCAGGCGATGATGTGTTTGGATTTATTACTATAGGCCAAGGCATAAAAATACACCGTAAAAACTGCCCTAATGCGCCAGATTTAATTGGCAATTATGGCTATCGAATTATTAAAACAAAATGGTCGCGCAAAAAGAAAATTGCTTTTTTAAGTGGTATAAGCGTTACAGGTTTAGATAATATTGGTGTAATACAAAAAATTACCAATGTAATAAGCGGTGATTTAAAAGTAAATATGCGTTCTATATCAATTGATGCTACCGAAGGTATTTTTAAAGGACATATTATGGTATATGTAGATGATACCAAACAGTTAGAAAAACTTATTGTAAAGTTGAAAAGAATTGATGGTATTATTTCTGCCAGCAGATTTGACAATTAAATATGCACTAACTATGTCTGTTGCTTTAGAGTGCTGTCTTTACAGAGAAGAGATTGCTAGTTCGAATTCAGTATTACCCACACATTAAGCTTCTTCTGTTTCTTGCCATTTAAGCATGCCACCAAGCAAGTTTCTAACTTTGTCGTAACCTAAACCTTCTAAAAAAAGTTTTACCTTGCCGCTTCTAGCACCCGATCGGCAATGTAATATTAGCTCTTCCTCTTTGTATGGTTCAAAGTCTTTTAATCTATCGGTTAACTCACTCATAGGTATTAGTTTAGCTCCAATATTAAAAGCTTCAAACTCATTAGGTTCTCTAACATCAATAATATTTAGTGTTTCTTTATTAGATATTCTTTCTTTCAATTCGGCTACCGTAATATCTTCCATTATTATTTAGATTTTATAAATTTTTGGATGCCAGTTTTACCATTGGCGTTAAGCTGAATGAAATAAATTCCGTTTGCTAATTCGCTTACATTTATTCTATCAATATATCCATCGTAATTTTTAATTAGCTTACCAGCTACATCTAATATTTGTATGGTTTCAACTTTATTTTGTTCCTCAAAATTTATATTAAGATAACTGTTTGTTGGATTAGGGTAAATTTCAAACTCGTTATGTAAAGCCGAAAAATCAGGCACATCCACCCATTCAACTTCACAGTCTCCTTGTTTTCTGTCAAAAACTGGGCGTAACATTAAAGAACCTTCTAAAGTAGAAGCTTCCCATTCGTTAAATAAATTGTAAAGCAAATTTTGGTTGCCAGCTTGTCTATTTTTATCAAAACCAACTAAAATACCTACATCGCCTTCTTGTTGAATGCCAACATAAAAAGTACCTTCAACTGAAATTTGTTGATCGAAACAATACAACCTAAAACCAGAATGATTGTATTCATTAGGATATTGTACCTCTAGTAAATCTCCTACGCCATAAGGATCTGAAGGAGTTACTCTTGGATATAATAATACGGTAGTGTCACTATTATCTACGTTTTCAATTTTATCCCATATTTTAATTTTAAACAACCTATTGCTTTGGTTAGTCTCAATTCGTGCAAAATGAATCATTAAGCCAAACATATCATCGCGTTCGTGAATAATAAAACGTTGCACAAATTCGGCACTTTCGCCATTTACTGCATAGCCAAAATCTGCTATTCCATCATCATAAGCTAACTGATTGCTAAAATTATAATTTCTTCTAATAGTGTCATTTTGCCTTCTTACATCATTACTGGTTTCAATTACATATTCCATCTGCAATTTTACAGTATCATCAATTGCTTGAAATGGTATTACGTGGTAGTTTTCAACATCATTACTGTTTACCGTAAAAGGATTAAGTGTAATAGCTTGATCGAAAAAACTATTACTGGGTACATTTACTGCCAACACATCAGAAGTATATAAATTATTGTTAATTGCAGGTAAGTTTATTTTATAAAAATAGTTTACTGGCACAGCTTCGTCTTCTAAATTTCTTACTTTAAATGAATGGGTAAAATTGTTATCTTTATTTTTTGAAGTATCTTGTTGAGACAAAAATTGCTCGAAAGTCATTTGTGAATAAGGTTCAATAATTGAGGTTGGAAACTCAACAAAAGCTTGATCATTTATTTCGTTTCTGGTTGCACCTTCTTGTAAACGAACATAATCTAAATGCCAAAAATCGTTTTGCCCAGCAGGTCTTGCATAGTTTCTAAATCTAAATTGAAAATCACCAATAAGATATTTTGCGGAGTCGCTTACTTTAATAGACACTTGCTTAAAATCTTCTAAAAAAGTATCTTCTTTTATGCTTTTCCAAATGGTATCCCAGCCTGCTTCGTGCTTAAATTCTAAAATTAAAGTATCATTAGGGTTTGGAAAATCGGCATAACCACCTGCTTGATAAAAGAAATTAAAAAAGATATTGTTGTCGGTTGTAAAGTTGCCTAAATTAATTTCAGTACTAGTTAACGTATCGCAAGGGGCATTGTCAACATTAAAGCCATAATAAGGTTGGCCTTCGTCATCTAAGCCATCAAGTGTAGCCACACCAATAGTTGGCGGGTTTACTGCCATAAACTTATTAATAAAAGCATATTGATCTTGCCAAAGGTTTGCATCGGGGTAAACATCTGTTGTTGAAAAGTCATCTACAAAAGGTAATATAATAGGCTTTTTGTTGCTTCTTTTTACAATAGGTTTTTCAACATTTTTGTAAAACTGGTGCATTGGTATAGGTGTTAACTTTTCTTGCGCCACAGCATTTACAGCAAAGTATCCAATAAAATAAAGAAATAAACAATTTTTAAAGCTCATAAAAAAGTTATTATTATTCAGGTGAATTATCATAAGGATTATTTTGCTTTTTAGAACGTATTTCTTCTTCAGATGTTGTACCTTCCCATTCATCAGGGTTGTATGGATTGCTTTCTTTAACAGGTTTTTTATTTTGTTTCTTCTGCTCTTCAAGTTCTTTTAATTTGTTTTCTTCTTCTAACTGTTCTTGTTCTTTTATGAGGCCATAGTTATCAAAATGGGTAACAAAAATATCTATTGATTGGCCAGATGGAATATAAACACCTGCAATATATTCGGGAGATTGTTTATAAATAATAGCGGTAGCAGTATCTACAACTGTATTGTCTGCAATTAAAGCACCTACTCTTAATGATGAAGATTCTATTGTATTTACAGCAGATTCGTAAGTATAACCTTGTAAATCGGGCAATCTAACTGATGAACTTCCATACCCACTACCAACTACCAAATCAATTGTGCTTCCTTTGGCAACAAGTGTACCTTCTTCAATACGTTCACCTTTGTAGAGTTGGGCTAAAATGGCATCTTTTGCTAAATCGGGTTTTCTTTTAATTTTACCAACTTTTAAACCCATATTTACTAACAAACTGGTAGCGTATCGTTTCGATTTATCAATTAAATTGGGCATTGTTACTTCGGGCGCATTGGTAGAGGTAATTGTTAAAAATATTCTTCTTTTCTCTTTTACTTTTTGCCCTGCCTCTGGGTATTGGTTAATAACTAAACCTGGTGATTTACCAGGCACATAGGTAGAATCGTTAACAGTATATCGTAAGTTAGTTTTTTTAATAACCTCGCTAGCTTCTATTACGCTATTATCAAACAAGTTTGGCACCTCTATTGTTTGGTTATAATTGGTAAAGGTTTTTAAACCATAGGTAACACCATAAAATAAAAGTGTACAAATGATTGCAATTAACAAAAGCGAAATCCAAAATATTTTACTGATCAGAAATTTAAGAAAACTCAACTATTTTTTATTTAAGTTGTATGTGTAATTTTATTTAAAGCGTAAAATTACATAGAAATTAGGGTTTAAAAGCGTTAAAATAATAAAAGTTAGATGCTTTATTAAATTGTTGGTTTTTAGAAATCAATAATTAGTGTTTTGAAGCGCAGTAAAACTATCATAATGTGCCAATAACTACTTGTTTAGATGTATAATTTACCAGTTTTAATAAAAAAAATTATATGTTTAATAAAATTTAGTTGCTAATTTTTTTTGGTAAGGTAAAGTTAACTTCAGTAAATTTATCAAATTCTGAATTAATAGAAATTGCGCCACCGTGCACTTCTGCAATTCTTTTACATATGGCTAACCCAACCCTAGATCCTTCATAGTCAGTTGTTCCATGAATCCTTTCGAATAATTCAAACGCAATTGGTATCTTATTTTTTGAAATACCGATACCATTATCAATAAAGCAAATTTTAATATTATCTATATTTTCTAATACATTAATTTTAATTTCTGGCAGTTCAGTTTTACTAATAAATTTTAAGCTGTTACTTAACAAATTTTCAAATAAAATTTTGAGTTTACTTTTATCTGCATTAACCACTAAATTTTCATCGCAAGAAATAAGTACTGTTGCCTTTTTTTCTTTAATTAAATTTCTGTTTTCTAAAACTACAAGTTGTAGTAAATTATCAATTTTAAATTCATCAATATTGAGCACCAAGCCTGCTTTGCTATAATCAATAAGCTTAGCTACTAAATTTTCTAAGTTGTAAGTAGCCTCCAAAATAAAACCAACAAGTCCCTTTTCATCTTCCGAAAATCTATCATTAAGGCTGCTATTTAGCAACTGAGTAAAACTTTTTATAGTTCGTATAGATCCTTTTAAATCATGTGCAGCTTCATAAACTATATCAACAACTTCGGGCATATCAACAACTTCGGGTTCTTTTACATTTGTTTCTTTAACTAATTTGTTTTTTTTCAAATTCAGATACATTAAAAATAAATAAATAAATAGAAATTAGTTCATTCTCAAATTAGGCTTTAATAAAAATATGAGCATCTTTAACATAAAATCATTTATATGTAATGCTATGTTTAGTAATTTAACATATTATTTTTGAAATGTTAACAATATTTAATAATTCCATCATTAATTGTTAACATTAGATGTGCTTTGTTAGCTAATTCTTTATTGTGTGTTACAATTACAAAGGTTTGGTTAAACGAACTACTCAAATCAAAAAATAAATTATGAATTTCGTTTGAATTTTCAGAATCTAAATTACCTGTAGGTTCATCAGCAAAAATTATTTTTGGCTCATTTATTAAAGCCCTTGCTATTGCAACACGCTGTTGCTCTCCACCAGAAAGTTCACCAGGTTTATGATCTAACCTATCACTCAACCCCAAATAATTCAATATTTCTTTAGCCTTAGCTGTTTTTTCTTGTTGATTTTCATTTCCAATCATTGCTGGAATCAATACATTTTCTATAGCAGTAAACTCTGGCAAAAGGTGATGAAACTGAAAAACAAACCCAATGTTTTGATTTCTAAAATAAGCCATATTTTTTTGGCTAAGTTTTGTAACATCTACATTGTTAATATAAAGCTCTCCACTATCTGGCCTATCTAAAGTGCCTAATATATGTAGTAAAGTACTTTTGCCTGCTCCAGAAGCTCCAACAATAGAAACAATTTGACCACTTTCTATTTCTAAATTTACGCCTTTTAAAATTTTTAAATCACTATATGATTTTTCAATATTATTAGCTGTTACTATCATTACATTAAAATATATGCCCTGAAATAAGTAAAGCTTTTAAAAATATTGTTTTTGGCAGCATTATAAATTAGATTTGTGTAAAATATTATAACTTATGATTAGAAGTTTTTATACATACTTAGTCACATTATTTTTTCTCGTCTTTTGTTTTTTTGCTTGTCAATCATCAAACCCAAAAGATAAAGAATTAGAAGCGTTACACAAAACAGTTATGAGTATACACGATGATGTTATGCCTAAAATTGGCGACATACGTAAACTTAAAAAAGAAATTGAAAAAGGCGCTAATACTAATGAAATAAAAAATAAAATAATGGCAAAAAGATTGGAGCAAGAAGAAGATGCTATGATGGATTGGATGCAGCAATATAAAAAGCCAGACTTCAAAAATTATGAAGAAGCCAAGGCCTATTTATTAGATCAAAAAATAAAAATTGAAAAAGTACGCAATGGTATGCTTGAGGTGATTAATGATTCCAAAAAATTTATTGAACCGTAATATTAAATGAAAAAAACTGCAATAACTGTAAGCTTATTCGCTTTTATTTTGGCTTGCACTACGCAGCCCCTACCTTATATTGGGCCTGTAAAAATTGTAAATAACGATACTTTAAAACATCGTATTCCACCATTTAAATTTATAAACCAAAATGCAGATACCATTACCAACAATAACTTAGCAGGAAGCATTTATGTTGCCGATTTCTTTTTTACATCTTGCCCAAGTATATGCCCAAAAGTTAAAATTGAAATGTTAAAAATTTATGATGAGTTTTTAAATGAACCCAACTTTAAAATGGTTTCTTATACTATGGATCCTAAAAGAGATACGGCACAAAAGCTAAAAACTTATGCTAAAAACTTAGCAGTAAATACAAACAAATGGATGTTTTTAACCGGCAATCAAGATGATTTAATGGATATTTCTAACAATGGCTATTTTGTTGCTGCAATGGAAGATAAGGCTGCACCAGGTGGTTTTGACCATAGTGGAAGAATAATGTTAATTGACGGCAACGGACATATTAGAGGTTACAGTTTGGGCACAAAACCAAAGGAAACTCCCATCTTAATAAAAAAAATAAAACAACTTTTAAAAGAAAATAAAAATGAATAAGCACATATTACCACCTAAAATATTGAAGTTCGTTTTTATTGTAATAACAATTTTCATCCAATTAAATCTAATAGCACAAAAAGATGAGAAATTAGAAAAAAGAAAAGCTCAAATTACACCATTGCCTGCCATTAGTTACAGCCCAGAAACAGGTGTAACAATTGGCCTATTAGGCGATTATTACTTTGATTTAGCCAAAGGTGATACCACCGTAAGTCGATCAAGAGTAAGGCTATTAGCAACCTTAACCACTAAACGACAAGCATTAATTGAACCAAGCTGGGAGCTTTACTCACCTAACGATGACTATCGCACTTTTGGCAAAATTAGATATCGCATTTTTAACGACAGAAACTATGGCCTAAGCAATAATGCAAGCTTATTAGTTGAACATTACAACGAACAAAAAGATGGCACGTACGATACTCAGTTTCTAAATTATTTACCTTTCGATCTTAAAAGAGTATGGTTAGAAGCCACCTTTCTAAAAAAAATAAAACCCAATTTATATGTTGGCCCTACAATTGATTTCGATAATATTTTTGATGTAAAAATAGACTCTTTAATGCTGATTGAAACAGCAGATCAAGTAAGCACCGGAAAAATAGAAGGTAGACGGCTTGGCCTTGGTTTTAATATTACATACGATACTCGCAACAGTCGTTTTTATGCCACCAAAGGTTTTTTCGGCCAGTTTAATAGCTCATTTTATTTTAACAAAGAGCAAAACTATAACTTTAACAAGCTTGATCTAAGATATTATACCAATATAACAAAAAACCATATTTTTGCTGCTCGTATTTTTGCACAAAATATTTTTGGTGCAAAAGCCGAACAAATTTCAATTTATGGTTTAGCTCGTGTTGGCGGTCGCGATTTGCTTCGCGGTTACTTTTTTGGTACCTATCAGCAACAAAATTCGCTAACTTTTCAAACCGAATATCGCCTGCCCTTTACCTTTCTTGAAAACAGTTTTTTACCCTTACTCGGTCGTCTGGGCGTGGTTGCCTTTTTTAGCGGCGGCCAGGTTTACGGCAACAATCAAGCCTTTGCTTTAAACAATTTTAGGTTGGCTAGTGGTGCAGGTATTCGCTTCAACATCAACAAAAAAGAAACCATTAACATTCGCATTGATTATGGTTTTGGCCTTCACCCGGCAGCCAGTTATGGCAACAAAGGCCAACGCGCATTATATTTTTACCTAAGCGAAGCATTTTAAAATTTAGTAGAAGCGAAACCAAATCGCTCGCATAAACTCTGGTCCCGCCTTATGTTCCAAGTCCTCGCCTCATTACATTCGGCTGCGGGCTTTCCACGTCAGTCGGGGCTATTTTAATAAGCCTTTGCGCCGTTTTAACCACTGCCAAAGTGTAACTATTCAGAAGTCAGACCATTTCATTGTCAGACGTTAGACATCAGACACAACTATGGCGAAAAAGAGTGTTTTTGACCTCACTCAACCGAATTTATCAGACATCTGAGAGCAAAGCGGTCTGACTTCTGACCTCTACTGAATAGTTGCGCCAAAGTGCTGTTTTTCAGCCTCAAAAAATTCCTATTTATTAGCTAAATAATAATAATTAAAAAATAATGTCACTTTTAGTTTTAAATATCCATAGTCTTTCTATTTTTGCAGCGGAGGAATGGCAGAGCGGTTGAATGCACCAGTCTTGAAAACTGGCATACTCGAAAGGGTATCGGGGGTTCGAATCCCTCTTCCTCCGCTTTTTTTCTCTTATCTACTCAATAATACAAAACCGAACTTTTCTGCCAATTTTACCGTTACTTTGTACATAATATGATTGAAAAAAGTCGAATACTAAATGCTTTAAAACTGGTTGATGATCCAGATCTTAAAAAAGACATTGTTACCCTTAACATGGTGCAAGATGTTTTAATTTCTGAAACCGAAATTGAAATACATGTAAAGTTAACCACGCCCGTTTGCCCATTAAAAGATCAAATAGAACAAGACATTATTAATACCGTAAAAACCGAACTAAACCCAAGCCAAACCATAAAAGTAGATTTTTCTGCTACCGTAACATCATCAAGAAAAGATAAAGAACAATTATTACCTGGCGTTAAAAATGTAATTGCTGTAGCTTCTGGTAAAGGTGGCGTAGGCAAATCAACCGTTAGTGTAAACTTAGCAGTTGGTTTAGCCCAAAAAGGGGCAAAAGTTGGTCTAATTGATGCCGATATTTATGGCCCATCAATACCCATAATGTTTGGTTTGGTAAATGCCCGCCCTGGCGTTACCGAAGAAAATGGTAAACCTAAAATATTACCTATTGAAAAGTATGGTGTTAAATTATTGTCGATAGGTTTTTTAGCAGATGCTAACCAAGCTGTAGTTTGGCGCGGGCCAATGGTAAGTTCAGCTTTAAAACAATTTGTTGGCGATACCATTTGGGGAGATTTAGATTATTTAATAATTGATTTACCACCAGGTACTGGCGACATTCATTTAAGTTTAGTGCAAGGCGTGCCGCTAACCGGCGCTATTATAGTAACCACACCACAACAAGTAGCTATTGCCGATGTTAAAAAATCTGTAGCTATGTTTCAAATGCCGCAGTTAAAAGTACCTATTATTGGTATGGTAGAAAATATGGCATATTTCACACCAAATGATGCACCCGATAAAAAATATTATATTTTTGGTAAAGAAGGTGGTGAAAAGTTAGCCGATGAATTAGATTTACCTTTACTGGCACAAATTCCACTACAAGAAAATGTAGGAATTGCTGGTGATAATGGTAAACCAATAATTTTATTGAGCGAAAACAGCCCAATTGTTGAAGCATTTAATAACTTTGTAGAATACACGGCACAAAATATTTCAATAATAAATGCTGAAAAAGCCGTTTTAGAAACAGAAATCGCTTAGTATAAATGGTAGAGCAAACAACATCAATATTAGATAAAATTGAAGCAGCATTAGATACTATGCGTCCGTATTTAAAAGCCGACGGTGGAGATATTGAAGTAGTTGAATTAACCGGCGACTGGACTCTAAAAGTAAAATTACTTGGCACTTGCCAAACCTGTCCAATGAGCTATCAAACCATGAAAGCTGGTGTAGAAGATGCGGTTAAAAAAGCCATTCCACAAGTTAAAAAGGTGATTGCCATTAATTTGAGCAATGAATAAAGCAGCTCTACAAAAACTTATTGTAGAAAAAAAAAGCTGCCTATGTGTTGGCTTAGATCCTGATTTTACAAAAATGCCACCACATCTTTTACAATTAAAAGACCCTGTTTTTGAGTTTAATAAAGCCATTATTGATGCCACCAAACCATATTGTGTAGCTTATAAACCCAATTTTGCATTTTACGAAGCTTTAGGTGCAAAAGGCTGGGAAAGCCTTAAAAAAACAGTAGATTATATTGGTGATACACATTTTAAAATTGCCGATGCTAAACGTGGCGATATTGGTAATACTGCTAAACAATATGCTAAATCAGTTTTTGAAACCCTAAATTTTGATGCAATTACCTTATCGCCTTATATGGGTTTAGATAGTGTTGCTCCTTTTTTAGAATACGATAATAAATGGGTTATTTTACTGGCACTTACCTCCAACAAAAGCGCAGCAAATTTTCAACTCTTAAAAACAGAGAATAATCATTATTTGTTTGAAGATATAATACAAAAAAGCTTGCAATGGCCTAACAATAACAGAATAATGTACGTTGTTGGTGCTACAAATACCGATTATTTAAATTTAGTAAGAAAATCAGCTCCTGAAAGCTTTTTACTAATTCCAGGTATTGGTACACAAGGCGGCGATATTAAAGCTGTAATACAAAACGGTGGAACTGAAAAAGTAAACCTGTTAATAAATGTTGCCCGCAGTATTATTTATGCTGATAATAATGTTGATTTTCAGCAAGCCGTAGCCGCAAAAGCAAAAGCTTACCAACAAACGATCTACAAAGAATTAAATATTTAATATGCTAAAAAAAATAAATTTAACAACTGCTAAAAAATAATTACAATAAATTGTTTAAATTGAACTATTAAAAATTGCTTTTATTATGGAAGAAATGGGGCAAATATTATCTTATGCAGCGCCTGTTTTTGTTTTATTGGTAATGATTGAATGGATTATTAGTTATTTCAAAGGTGTTGAAATTGCTAATAGTTTCGATACTATTTCGAGCCTCAGCTCGGGCATCACTAACATTTTGAAAAGTGTTTTAGGTATAGCTATTGTAATTGTAAGTTACGATTTTATGGTAAGCCACCTTGCCGTTTTTGAGCTAAAAGCCCATTGGTGGGTTTTTGTTATTGCTTTTATATTAGAAGATTTTGCAGGTTATTGGTCGCACCGTTTTGAGCATGTGATTAATATTTTTTGGAATCGACACATTATTCATCACAGCAGCGAAGAATATAATTTGGCTTGTGCCTTACGGCAAGACATTTCGGCCATTGTTGGTATTTTCTTTTTTTTATATATACCAATGGCTATTGTTGGTGTGCCAGTTGAAGTGTTAGCAATTATAAAGCCCATACAGTTGTTTTCACAATTTTGGTATCACACTCGCTTAATAAACAAAATGGGGTTTTTAGAGCATATTATTGTTACTCCATCTCACCATCGCGTTCATCACGCTATTAATGATGAATATATTGACAAAAATTTCTCACAAATCTTTATTGTTTGGGATAAATGGTTTGGTACTTTTCAAGAGGAATTATCAGATGTACCTGCAGTTTATGGGGTTAGGAAAGCCGTTAAAACCTGGAATCCAATAATTATCAACTACCAACATTTTTACAGACTTGTAAAAGATGCCTGGTTAACACAAAATTGGTATGATAAGCTACGCATTTGGTTTATGCCAACCGGTTGGCGACCTGCCGATGTAAAAGAAAAACATCCAATAGAAACAATAAAGGATGTTTACAATGTTGAAAAATATACTACAAAAGGTAGTTTAGGTTTTAAAGCTTTTTGTTGGATTCAGTTGTTAGTATCGGCATCTATTACTATTTTTTTATTTAATCAACTCGCTAATTTTAATGCCGCTTATTTGCTGCTTGGTGGTTTATTTATAGTAATTTCTATATTTGCATACACCACTTTAATGGATGGGTATAAAATAGCATTATTAGCCGAAGTATTAAAAGTTGCTTTGGGAATTGCTCTATTGTTAGCATTAGGAACTTGGTTTAATTTAGATCAGTTTATTCCAGGGGCAAACTATTTAATGTTAACTTATTTAATACTATCCTTTACATTTACGCTTTATTTCTCTTTTGCAAATAACGAGACAATGATTTTCAGTAAAGTAAATGCTTAATCAAATTTTAAATTAATACCTTAGAAACAAATTTTTTACTAAATAAACTTTATATTTGCCATGCATTTTTTTTGGACCCGTAGCTCAACTGGATAGAGTACTTGACTACGAATCAAGCGGTTAGAGGTTCGACTCCTCTCGGGTTCACTACAAAGCCTTGTAATCTGTTGATTATGAGGCTTTTGTTGTTTAAAGGGTACAACATAGGTACAACATTTGATAATAATTGTTAAACCTTAATTGACACTAATAAACATTACTCCAAAGTATTTGATTATTTTAAATCCTTCTGTCTATATCTAATTGAATAAATGGAAGATAGATTTTGAAAGTAAATGATAAGGTATTTGTTCAGAAAGTGAGCCTCTAATATTTTACAGGTTTTAACAATAGAGAATATTGGTGTTTAAATTAATCAACTTCAATAATGGTTTGATGCTCCCAAAATTTATCTTTCACATAAAATACCGTATCAACAAAGAATAATAAGCCTTCTTTTGTCAAAACATTTTCATCGTGTAAATCTTCAATAATTATTCCTTTACTTTCATTTACATAATCGTTAAACCTATTATTTGAAAAGCCATTGTTGAACATAAAAGATTTAACCATTTCAATATTTGTTATCTCATTAGTTTTTACAAATGGTTGCTTTACGCAGGCATTTAATATGCCATTCTCTTTATAAAAACCAACTAAAGTGTAATTCGTTTCTGGAAAGTAACTATTGTGTAGTACAAGGCTATGAAAATAATCTATCCAATATTTATAAAATATACCTGCATTTAGTTTTAGTACAAAATGTTTATCCGGCAACCAAAATACTTTTTGTTCAGCACCTTCTGTAATATAAACACCTTCAATTTTATCAAGCCATAAATTTTCAGTGTTAATAAACTTGGTTAAATGCTTTTCTTCTTTTTGTTGCTTGAACTCATCCTTTTCAATCTGGCTACTTGTTGCTTGGCATCTTCTAAGGTAACTGGCGATTGTTTGGATAATATCTCTTTTGCTATTTTTGATCTTTCTTCAAATTTTAAGTCTGACATAATTGTAAAGTTACATTATTTTTAAAACAAATAAAACCACCTAACCAAAACAAGATTAAGTGGCTTGAATCTAACTAAAGATTTATAATCGTATCAATCCAAATACCAAAAGCTACTACTATGCTCCAAACTATGCTGCAAGGCTTTTATAAAGCTACTACAGCCAACATTTCTACTGGCGAAGGTATCAATATAACTACTTTTAACTGCCCCTGTAAAAAGGTTATACATATTCCATAAACTTATGGTTTGATTACTTGGTGCAAAGTGTACATCTTTATAATAGGCTTTTGCAATGGTGGTTAATTGACTATCACCTAAAGTTATTGGTACAACATCATTTCTAAATCTTTTAGGTAAGAAAGGGTATAACTTTCCTCTGCCTAAGATTAATGCAAACTGCCTTTCTGTTATGAAAGTATTGCACAAGTTTTGCATTAATTTTACCTGTTGTACCGCATTGTAATTTTCAATTAGATGCAGTAATTTTGCTTGCAAACCTTCCATTGAACTTACCTTTACTTCATCAGTATAACCATCTGTCCAAATGGATAAATTACAACAGACTTTTACTCTAAAGCCTACAAACAATTTAAACTTTTCAGGATTGCCTTTATATCCATATAAATTAGTTTCATTTAAAGCTCTTACACCTCCTACAACTAAAGTCATAGCTTTACCATCTATTGTTTCGTAAATGCTTGGCACTTCTATTATAAAAGCCAGACGTTCAAAATATAATGTCTTTTCATTATCTAACAAATCTTTTGCTGCCTTATTTCTTGCGCTTGGTACACGTCCTTTAATTGGATGGCTCATTCTAATTTGTGGCGGATTAATTCCAGAACCACCATAAAAATTCTGCACTACTTCTGCTGTACCTGAAACAAAATCATAATGAGAAATAATCTCTTTATTGTCTTTTGTAAAAACTGGTATGATGTGTTGCTCCTTTATTTCTACCAAATCGATTGCCTGTGTATTGGCTTCAATAAATTGCGGTGCATTGATAATTTCTTCTTTAACTGCTAACTCCATTACTACTAATTTTAATATTATTAATTTGTTTTCCTTTCGCTACAACTAAACTTCGCAATGCTTTTTGATGCGTTGGATAAGCCTCATAAATCCGCTTAGCTTCCTCAATAGTTGCAGCAGCTTCTATCAGCTTTTTAACTTGGTTGAGGGTCTTTCCCTTATTGCACCAGTTTCTAATTGTCTCGCCTGTCTTTTTAGTGATGATGAACTTTTCCTTTTTAAACAAGCCTGTTCTATCTTTAGAAACACTTGCTTTATGTTCTGAATCTAAATCAAATACTGTTGTAAATTCATAGCTTAATTCAGACCGTTGGATTGGTTGTAGACCTATTTTTTTAGGAACTTGTTTCCCATTTTCCAATTCCAAAATATAGCTTTGCTTAGTTCTGCAATTGGCTATAATGTGCATTGGACTATCTATTATTGCTTTTACAAATGCATCGTGTCTTGGTGTTAATTGATTCCAACGAGTAAAAGTATTTTTGGTTTGCATACTCCCGTGTATAGACATTACACTTCGCCACTCATTGCTGATAGTATCTATAATACAAACCTGCATCCCTTCTTTCTCTACAAATTCAATAGCTTTAATATAATCTTCTGGTGTGTGTTTGTCTAAATGCAGAATATTGAAATCACCTAAATCTGCATATAAATTAGAAGCTCCATTTTCTGTATCAATAACTGCAATATCACTCCAATTATCCGCAAGTCCAGAAGCCAATAATAAGGAGCTATAGCTTTTACCCGCCCCACTTGGACTTTGTAATGAAAGTTTAATCTTGGTGTTAGTTCTTTTTGCTTTTGTTAAATTCATTATAAAAATTTTAATGTTAAATAAAAAGAGGCAGCCATTATTGACCACCTCTAAGAACCCAAATTGAATTAAGCTCCAACTCCATTCATACTCAATTCTTCCATAAATTCTTTAGCCTTGACTGGCTTAGTTTTTTCTTCAGGAGTGTACTCATAGGTGTGAGTTAAAGTAATTACCTCACCAGTATCAGGAATGGTGTAATCATAAGGTTCACACTCCTGTTTAATAATTTGACCGGGCAATTGGTTACCCAACATTGTAGCTGCCACTTCTTCACTAAATGTTGAAGTAATGTTTGCTTTCATTGCTGTTGCGTAAAAATTACCAGTAGTCTTTGATTGAACTAATGTGACATCGCCTTGTAACTCTAACACTACAAATTCTTCTTGTTCTTGATTTGTAGCTAATCTGTAACTTGATATGGTTACCATAATTAAATAAATTAAATTGTTAATGAATAAAGTTGAAGCACCCTTTGGGGGATGCTTAAAACATCTCAACCATTAATCGGGGTTGTTCTGGTAGGAAATGAGAATGAACTCTTTAAATAAGATTTGATAGGGGGGATAGTTTCTAAAAATTAGATTAGAAGTATTTAAATTGATGGGGGGTATATAAAAAAATTGGTGAAAAATTATGAATAAAAAATACATTCTATATTGATTTTTAAATTAATGTGAATAGAGCAATATTTTACTCATATAGTGGAGTTATTTTATATAAATGTTATCAGCTATTTGAGTAAATAAGCTAAATGCATTTAGTGTGTTGGATTAAAAAATGTGATAGTGTATTACAATTAACCTTAGTTCTGGATTTCTTATTTGATGAAATTCCTGTGTAGATATATAGGTGCGTTTGTGATAACTAATTGATAAAATTGAATGACAGATATAAAAGAAATGATATTTTTTGGTTTCCTTCTTTTACTAAGTTGGACATATATTAATACACAGCAGAAAGTATTTTTCAATAGAAGATTTAAATGTAAATGGTGTGAAAAAACAATATGAAAATGAAGCTAATAATTTTGCTGCTGAATGGTTACTGATTAAAAAGCAAGAAGCTATTATCTTTGGAAAACCTAAATTAAATAAAAATGATATTGAGCAGTTTGCAGCAACATTTGAAACCCACCCTGCTTGTATTTTATGTAGATTGCAACATTTAGGGAAAGTTAGTAATAGCTTTGTTAAACAGTTTTTTGAGCCTGTTGTGTTTTAATTCAACCTAATTGCTCCAAATATTCTTCTTTTTAGACTTGGCTGTATTTTCAGCTTCACTAAAAACTTGAATGTATTTAGTGTTGGGTTTTATAGTTCTAACTTTTGCTAAACCTTGTAATACGATTTCTTCATTTAAAAATAGACCATCATCTGTATAGCAATAAGCTAAAGTTCTTCCATATTGATCTAAAGAGTCAATATCCATTTCAACTCTTATTTTTGAACCTTTTAATAACTCTGACATATATTGTGTGGACTCAATACCAAAAGGTTCTTTCCTAACATTTGCAAAAGCATTTTTACTTTCAGGAGCATCAATACCAATTAACCTGATTTTGACTCCTTTACAGCCATCTTCCAACCAAAAAGTATCACCATCAACTTCTTTCTTTATTCTATAAAAAACACCTTCTTTTAAGCCACAATTATTTTTAAATGTGCTATTATTTTTTGATTGCATTTGCTTGTACTTTCTACCTGATGAGGAACAGCCCGCACAAGATTGAAGAAACCAGCAATACACCAATAAGATTATTATGACTATGATTCTATTTAAATTCTCCAATTTTTCCTGTTATTTGTATGGTAAACCTTCTATTTAATTCAGAGTCATATTCATCATCATTTTTTGAGGTAACCCTTGATTTTCCAAAATGACCACTACCTGCTAACAGAACCTCTACATTCTTTAAACTATTAAAATTAATGTCATTGTCTTTCCAATAATTGTAAATTGATAAAGCACGCTTGTAGCTTAATCTATAGCCATTATTTGGGTCTGAAATCCAGTTCTTTTGAGTGCGTTGAGCGTTACCCTCAATAACTATTAAATATTGTACTGTAAATTGATTTGACTTGTTTAAACTGTCTAACAAGTAATAAATAGAATGACCTGCATCAATTACATCTTCTTTAATTTCATCATCAAAATCATTGATTTGGTGACTATTACTTTTGAACTTTGTATCAATGTTTAATCTAAACCTCTTATTGTTTTCATCAAACTCGAAGTAATCTCCTTCAAGTGTTTGAAGTGACTTTTCTATCTCTTGTAACTTCTCGTACTTTTCAGCAGCAACACGATATTGTTCCTGATCTTGTTTTAGTTTAACAAAAGTAAGTATATAAAGCACCATCATTACAAAGAATAATGAGGTCATTAAATCTGCGAAACTTGGCCAGAAGCTATTGTCTTTCATTTGCTTTTAGTAAGACTTTTCAATTGTTTTTTAAAATTGTGATAAAGGCTTTTTGCGTTAGTTGAAAACTTTAGCCCCTTTATCTCCTTAACAATCCTATCCACATCCTCAGAAGCTAATCCTGCAATTTGTGGTTGATTTCTAATTTTCTTCAACTCCTCTTTTATTTCAGTTAACTCCTTTAAATGACCAAGTACATTTCTATTATCCTCAAAAGCTTTTATCATTAAGTCCTCCTCTTTTCTTGTGACTGCTTTCAATGATTCAATTTGTACTTCAACATAAGTTTTAAAATGATCTACAGCGTGTTTAGCATTGTCTTCCATATTATTGGTAGCCAATACTAATTTTTGGTTTCTGTCTTTTATGTCATCAAAGTATTTTTCTACAAGCTCATTAATTGAAATGGCTTTATTTGTAGAATCTTGTAAAAATGTAGCAATGTCTTCTACCTTGTTGGTACGTTTTATAATATCATTTAACTTGTTTGTTAGTTGTTGACTATTGTTTAAAGAAGTATTGATACCTTCAACATAGTCTTTCAGCAGTTTAAACTGAGGCATTAAATCTTTCATTCCCTCAAATACATCAAGATTAGCTTTAGTCAATTTGTTATAATCAATTTGTTGTAAACCTTCAATTAGTTTTACTTGGTCTAATAATGCAACTTTGTTATCATCCATTACACTTTTTAACTGACCAACACCGGAAGAAAAGCTATTGTTAAACTGGGCTAAATTTTGATAGAGATTATGAAGATTATTACTTACATCTTCTTTTAAAATAGGTAGCAGTTCCGTTTCTAAAAAGGTGAGTAAATCGTTTACTTTTTCTTCAACTTTAAATTTGGCATCTCTAAATAACCAACCTGCCAATATCGAAGTGCAGGCTACACCAATTGCGGAGGCTATCATTGCATATTTAACGCCTTCAATTAAAACATCAATCCCTTTTCCATCGGCAAAATTTGAGCTATCAACAGAGGGTATTTGGAAAAGACCAATAATAATGCCCCCCATTGTACCCAGCAAACCTAAATATAATGGCATAGGCACTAATGCATTTATCTCGTTCTCTAATTTTAAAACATTGCGATCTATTATGTTTTTTAACAATGCCATATCAGCAGTTGCCCCTTTATTATTTTTTAAATACTGGTTAATGGCATTTTGAATATTGTTAAATGTGTTAGACTTAAAGTTGGCAGAAATAGAGTGTTCTCTAACTAAAGGAGTTTCTTGATTTTCTTCATTTAGGGCAATAGTATTAGTTTCCTTAATTAAGCTTTGTTTTGAGGGGAGACAATATTTATACTTTGATATTTTACCCCAAGTAGTGAGAAAAATAAATATTTGTATAACAATAACAGCACCGATTAAGTAGACTTCCATATGTGTTTCGTTTATTATTCAATATAGGATACTTCACCCTTTTCTTTCAATTCCCAGTAATCTCCATTTTTGGTAAATGTTGCGGGTACATGCGACTTAACTAATTTTATTTTTCCAAATTCGCGTCTGGGTGTGGCAATTGTAAAAAATGGTTCAACCAGTTTTTTACTGTAGTCAACAAACATATTTGTCTTAGCTTCATTTTCTACCAAGTATAACAGCATTGTATTACTTTCTTCGTGACTTTCATAAATGGAAGCACCAGAAATAGAATTTGTTCTCTTTTTTATATTGAATCTTAATTCTCCTTGTTCAACACCGTGATAATAGTAAATTTCTTTTTTATCTTCTACTTTATAAGTGGTTGGCTTAGTAAAACTTTCAATTTCACCTTTAATGTCGATTTTATTTTTTAAATTATTTTGAGGTAGTTTATAATCTGAGTTAGCCATATTAACTTGGCTTTTTAGGTTTTCATTTTCCCTTTCAATTTTTTTATTTTCTTTATTTAGGTCATTTAAATACTTGTTATATGTTCTTTTATTAATATTATTTCTGTCTTGTAATTCAATAATTTCTTCTTTGAGAAAATTCAATTTTCTGTTCATTAAGTAAATATATATTATTGACCCAATTAAAAAAGGTACTAAAATTAAGGTTAACCATTTAAATCTGTTTGGCTGATTTTTTAGATTATCTATTTCCTCATTCAGAATATCAATTTCTTTATGTAAAGAATAAATTTTATTGTTAGAATTGAAATTTTCATTTTCAACATTTGTATTATTGTCTTTATGATCCTTAATGCTTTCTCTAAAATCGAAATCTATAATATAACTACTCAAGTTTTTAAGCTTTTTTCCATTCTCATTACTTTTAAGTAAAACTAAATTTGAGCCTATTAGATTACTAATTAGTCCTAAAATTTCTTGTTTATCGTTCTCATTAATGCCAGTTTTGATCAGCTTGTGTAGTTTATTTAATTTTTTTACGTCTCTATCATAAATATCAGGATCATCTTTTCTTTGATTCTCGCATTTTTTAATCATTGAGAGTATTGCAGAGCAATAATTTTCATTTGAATTGCAAACATCTAATGTTGTACAAAATGAAATGTTGCTTAATGTTGAAATTAATACAAAAAAAAATAATTTAAAATATATAATCATTTTGATAATATTTAATTTCTAACAATTATATCAGCTAATTCATTTAGCAAACCAACAAAAGGATAAAAGAATAGAGTTTCTTCTATTTGAACATCTAAATTATCTTTCAACTCATCAATCTTTCTGTTAATACCCTGAACTAACCATTGTTCTACCTTGCCATCTGTTTGCAAATAATTTTTGGCAACATTTAAACTACCTGCATTAATTGAAAAATTATTATTGTAATTGAACTTCTTATTTAAATCAAAGAACAATTTTATGCATTTGTCCACTTCTGAAACAACAGAATTTTTTATTGATTCACTTGACTTTAACTCTGGGTAGGTAGGCAATCTATCAATCATTTTATTAGAACCCAACAATACTTTAGTGATCTTTGAATGATCCACATTCATTTCTTCCTTTACATAAAGCCCGCCTTTACAAGTAACACTTTTAGGATCGCCTTTAAGTTTTATTTTAACTTGATTTGTATGATTTTCTTGCTCATAAATTGAGTTAAAAATTAAGGTTGTATACTCACTAATTAATTCAAAGTTGATGGATTCATCTAATAACTTGATTAACTTACCACCATTACCAGAAAAGACTAAAACACTTGGTATACCAAGATTGTTTAACTTGAGTAAAGAGGCAATATGATAAACTAATGACTGATAAAATAACAGAATTACCGTTTTTAATTCTCCATCGTCTGAAAGCATTTTTTGAAAACTAATATTATACTTGTCAACAATATTCGTATTGTTTTCTAATGACATAAAAAACGCTACAATATCTGCCGAATTTGAAGTGCTATTTTTTATAGATTCTAAGGCATGAAGAATTTTAGTTAACTTATTTGAATTTAGTTTTCCTTGTATTAATTCATAATATTTAATATAAAAGCCATTATTTTCTGGTTGACTATTATATCCGTCTCCAAAAATGCTATTAGCTGCATACCGGAATGAAGAAAGGTATATAGGTTTATCTTCTTTAAAAACTACAATATCGGTAGTTCCACCCCCAATATCAACGGTTATAGCGGGCTTTAAATTTGAATCAATTCTCTCTCTTTCATTATAAAAAGCATAAGGTGCTATACTTTCGCTTATTTTATTAATGTTATTTTCATTGACATAAAAGTGCTTTTGAAGCAAGTTCGACCATAATTTTTCTAATTTAGAGATCCTTGCTCTTAACATACTTGATGGATAGAACCAAGTAAACTTTGTTTCTTTTATTTTACCTTCCCCTATCAGTACTTTAGCTTTCATCATTAATACTAATTGTTCTAAAAAGGCTTTTACCCGAATTTCCTCTTCTTCACTATTTACATAATTACTCCATTTTAAGTTGGTGAAATAATCTGAGGTACTGGTGTGACCTTCTGATTCATAATAAAATGGAATACGAAGATCTGATAATGGAAGTATTGGATTATCATAATTTAATGATTTTGTAGCAGCAATTGCAGATCTTTGATAAAAACAAAAATCACTTCCACTTTTTATTTCTTCTGGTATAAATTCTTGATTTGCCAATTCTTGCAATATATATTCAGAAGATAATCTTCCAAAAGTAGCAGAGGTTAAACTCAAGGGGGTGGCTTCTTGCTTATCTAAGCGATATTCAATATGGGTATTTGTAGTTCCAAAATCAATAGCAAAGTGAAATACTTTTGAAGGAGGAATCCATTTAGTCCATAGAGGAATAATTATGCAAGAACTATTTTCATACTTTAAGGAAATGAAGTCGTAGCAATAATCCGTAACATAAATTTTATAACTAAAGTTATTCTTCTCTCCCTTTTCTTTTGCTTCTCTTACATTTAAAGGCTCTCCAATATTTCTGTTAAATTCAACTTTAGGGTAATCTGTAATTGAACTGTAAATAAAATTTGTTCTAAATTCATTAGTTTCGGTTGATAAAGCATTAACATCATGATTAGGATCATAATCGATAAAAGGAAAAATGTTAACATCAAAATTTAAGTCTTTAACATTACCTACATTAACGTCATCAGTTTTATTATTTTGCAAATATGTTTTTGTAAAGGTTATGTACCCTTTATTTACAGGTAATCTTAGAATTGCTTGTATTGAGTCGCCCGCTCTTTTTTCAAGCTCAAAAAAAGGTTTACCATCATTCATCGAGCCGCTTATCAAATCCTCAGTGTCAAAATATTTGAAAAATTCTTTTTTAACAGGGCATAAAAAGGAGTATGGACCATCATCATCAAAATTACAATTGAAAAATTTGTTCTCATTAGTAGGATAAGTTTTTCTAAATAATGTACCTTCTAACAAATCATCAATTAATAAGTATGGGTAATATATACCTGTCATTCCGGGTAACTCCCTATTGTTAATGTCGCTTTCTACAGAATTATATGGTATTGCAAGATCAATTTCCTTAGTATAGTTTTGGTCAAAGTAATTCATAGTTTGCCCAAATAAGTTTTGCCCTCCAAAACCAGGAAACAGTGCTAATGGCATTTTGCCTTTAAACTTTGTTGATGCAATCATAAAATCAGATTGACCATCTGTTTTTGGTGCTTTTGCACCTATTGCCATACCTAACACTTTAACATAAGAACCAGCTTTACCTGCTTCAACCGAGTTGAAACTCTTCGTAAAATCTTCACCATTAATATTTTCTATCTTCTCAAATAAGGCTCTATTATGTGTTTTAAGAATTGCTTTATTTTTCTCTAAGTAATCATTGAACTCTTTACAACTAATAGAAAAAACTTGTTTATCATCATTTATTGCTTGTGAATTAAAGTACTTTACAAATTTGTAAAGATAAAGCTGAAATTCTTCTGGTCTATCATATAAAGGGCAATATTGTTTATCAAATAACTTATTGTTATCACCTAAATTAATGTGATTTTCTGGGTTATCTTCTATAGGGTTTAATGTACAAAAAAACATTGTTTTAGGGCTTGTTCCTCCAACTATATTAAAGTTATACTTTAACAAATAAATATCCTCACAATCATCAAAATTATAGGCTTGAGCATCATCTTTTAAATACATATTTAAGGTATTGCCTAATATTTTATGACCTTCTAACTTAGAATTCTTTAATTCTGCTAACTGTTCTTTTCTATTCCAATGGATAATTTCTATCTTATCTTTTAAAGCAGGTGCATTAAAAAATAATAAACCAACATCCAAACATTGAGATACTATCTTTTCATATACTTCATAGCCTGTTAGCATATTAGTATTGGCTAATTTTCCAAATGCAGTTGCCACTAAGTCAATAATTGCAAATGGGGATGGGATTGATGTTGGCAGCTTTTTTGTTTTTCCACCCTCTGGGTCAGGAATTGCTTCAATTTGTTTATCTGTATAAAAGTTAGTACCAAAAAAATCAACACTATCATTTAGTTTATTATAAGAAAATACGTGATTTTTCATATTCTATTAATTTAATGATTTAAAGTAATTTTCAATGCTCTTATTTGATGCTTTGCTTAGTAAGTCCAGCAATTTTATGGCAGGGCTGTCGCTGTATTTTTTATTTTCTGCCTTCTCTGCTTCATTCAAATAATCATTAAACAAAACATAATTCAATTTCTTTTTAAATAATCCCTTTTCAGCAGTAAAATCATTTACAGATTCTGGTAAAGCAGCACTTATATTAAAAGGCTTAAATCCCCTATCATTTTCTTCCATTTCATTCAACCATTTATCAAACTCATCAATAAAACGTGTTAACCAAGTTGCATAAAAAGAGTCGATAAAAAAAGAATCACTAAGTGACGGTTCATTTTTCATAAATGCCTGATCTTTACTTTTCTTAATATTTTCTTTTAAGTACTTTAGCACAAAAAACAGCTTAGTTAACGGTTTGCTTATTTGCTTTTTAGTGGCTTCTCCAAAGTCTGTAAAGGATAATTTTTCTTTATCATTTAAAACTCCAAATTCTTTGGCAAAACTTTCTGTTGGTTTGCCAGCAACGGTTTGTAATTCTCCATCTGGCATATTCGCATAATCTATAATACTTAAAGCCCCTATCATTTCAACTATATGTGCAGGGTTTTTTTGTCCATCTCCGCCAGGGTCATTTTTATAGGATTTGCCCTGTGCGGTATCTGCCAAATAATACATTGCATTAATGGATTGACTGTCTGTATTGGTAACTGCTTTTTTGTAATAATCAAAAGCTGATTTGGTTTTAATCATCCAATCTGCTTTTTGAATGCTACTATCACTATCTGCATCAACATTGAAATAGGGTTGAACACATAACCCTCCAATTGGGGCATTTTTAAGTAAATCTTTATTAGCTAAATCAAGAGAATCGTCTGCCCTTCTTATATTCTTTAAAACGATTGGAAAACCAGCTGCACCAGTACCCCCAAAGATGGAACTTACAATAAAAACCCTATCGCCCTCACTAAAACTATTCGCAAATGATTTGAATTCCTGAGACTCTCTAAACATATTTAAAACCACAGAACCCATATTAGGATTGCCTACAAAGCCAATATCCATAATGGTATTTAAATGTTCATCAGAAAAAAGGGCTTTTACCAATGCTTTGTTTGCAGTTGATAATGCATCAAACTGCAAAAAATCTTTAAACTTCTGATGCTGGCTTCCACCTAATTTGAAATAATAAGTATCTGGAATAGTACCATTTTCACTAAGACTCTTTAACGTGCGAATCTTAGTTGAGAAAAAGTCCTGATCCTGTCCAATTGTATTTCTAATTTTCTCATAAAACTTTAGCAGGTTATTAGTTTCTTTTAAGTTTTCATTTTCAATGTGCGGATCAACTATGATGGGTACTATTTCAAACTCATTTCTTAATTTAACACCTGCTGCTAACAGGAAAGTTAGAGACTTAATAACTCTAACACCAGTACCACCAATTCCAAAAACATATAATTTATTCATATTTAGTGTTGCTTATTTTAATGTGTTTTAAAAAGGAGTATAACGTGCCTGCGGTTTTCCTACATACTTTAATACTAAGGACAAAATAAAAAATAGGAAAGCTGAAAGTAAAACATTAATAATTCCAAAGAAAATAATATCCTCAATTTTGAATATGAATTGCGGACAAATCAATCCTTGGCTAAAGTCTAAATAAGGGAGCAAAAAAGCAACTATACCAGTTAGCAAAGCACCAATTATTAAAAAGAAAAACCAATGACCAAACTTATACCATTTGGAATTTGTAAAAACAAAATAAAAAAGCATACAACTTATTGAGGTAATACCAAACATTGATAGTCCAATTTGAGCATAAAGTCCTCCATCTCCACCATCACACAAGCCATAAAGATAACTCCCTAAGTTATCACCGTAAAAGGCAATTGCTAATTCATATATAGAAGCAAAAATATCTTTTAGTCCTTTCATTATATATTTACTTTAGTATTTAATTTAAAATAATATTTTTTATTAAAGTCATTTTTATTTTTCTTGCTGTAAGCATTATTAAAAGCACTTTCAATACCTTCTATAAAATCTTTAAAACCTCTTGTCTTTTGTTGGTATTCAGTACTTAAATTCATATCTTCATTTGTGTGGGTTTCTTCAATCCAAGCAGGGGTAGTTCTTTTTAGAGCAATTGAGACTTCTTCTGTTTTTATGCTATTTGTTGTTAAACTTATAATGTGAGTAAATGAAGATAGACTTGGGTCTTGTCTCTCTATTTCTTCAGTAATTTCTTTTGTTTGCACAATATAGTCTGCAAATACTTTGTAATTATTGCTATCCAATAAATAATCTTTTCCTACACTAATATCATTAAAATTAGCTGCAATGCTGTACATAAACTTTCCTTTATCTGTTCCTCGTTTTTCTTTTCTAACCTTATCAATTGAATATTTAGGGTCTTGTCTATTTGGTCTAAATGATCCTTTCTTATAAGTATTAATAATTTGGTAATTTATTTCTTTGCTTAAAGTTGGTTTTGTTATAAAATATGAGTTTTGAAATCCAACATATTCATCAAACTTAATTTCTTCAAGTGCTGATTTCAACAAATTGGTTTCACCAAAAACAATTACATAGTAAGGTCTTTCAAATCTATCTTTTACACCTAATTTTTCTCTCTTAAGCTCTAATCCATTTTCTTGTAATGAAAAATAATCTCCTCTAAAATTACTTATGTATTTATTTACTAATACACTTATATCTTGTTTTTTCAGAACTGTTAAAAAAGCATCTTCTATAATTGTCCATTCAAAATTCATCCCATCCCTTTTATCTTTTCCTTTTTCTAAAGAATAAATACAATCAGTAACTAACATACTAATTTCTCCTTCATCGGTATTTTTAATTACCGTTTTCATTATGTCCGCTATTTTGGAATTAACATAATTGCCAATATTTAATTTAGTTGGTTCTAACCTTCCAATAAATTCAGTAAAACCTTCTTTTATATTTTGTTTCATTACTGTATCTGTTATGAAAGAAATATTTATATTTTCTTTTTCAAACTTATACCCACTATGTATTAGTATTTTTGAAAGTGCTTTTTCACAATCAGTAGCACCTTTGAAATAACCCCACATACTTTGAGAGTTTTCTAAAAACAAGTTTACTTTAATATCCTGTAATTTATTAATAATTTCTACATCCTCATTTCTATACCAAGATTTAAATTTTTCTTTATCAATCTTATTTTCCGATGATGATATTTTACCTCTGACTTCTGGGGCAATACAGTCCTTGTTTTTGGTAAATAAATTATAATAATACTCCAAATTTTCATCAGCCCTATTATCACTGCTAATTAAACTATTTATAGTATTACAAACTCTTGAGTTTGTTCCTGATCTACAAGAATTCAGGACTATTATAAATAATATTGCGAATGTATATTTCATTGTCTGCTATTATAATTTATAAAAGTAGAAATCTCTTTAACAATAACATTCAGATTTCCTGTTTGAGTTCCATCTTCATTGAAAAATAAATTATGCTTCCCATTTTTTATTTTTTTTATTTGTATTGGTAAATTATGATATTTCATTCTTTGCTTGATTGCATTTGAGCCGTATATCTCTGGGAATATTTGATCTCTTATAATTTTCACATATTTCTCCTGCAATTTAAGTTTGAGTTTATAGCCAATATCAAAGTCACTTATTGAAAATTCGTGGGCTATTCCTGGTATGTCCAATTCAATATCATCTATATATTTCTCAAATGGTTTTCCTTTATTATGTGGAATAATCCCATCTTTTGATCCATATATAAGTAGAGTTGGAATGTTATCATTCTGGTCAATTACATTTACATTCAACATCGCTCCATTGATTGAAATAACTCCTCTTACACTAAATTCTGAATTTGTTAAACCACCACAATGTAAACATTGATGATCCAAATCAAAGTACCTTGTAATGTCGTTTACATCAAAAAAAGTAGTAGTGAGTGCTACTATTCCGCCAGAACTGATACCTGCAACAAAAATTTTTTCTTTATGAATCCTATAACTTTCTGCGTTTTCTTTAAAATATCTTACAGCAAGACTTAAATCTTTAAAGGTGCTAAAAATTTTTTCTTTAATCGTTTGTATTGGATGTTGAAGTTTTAAGGATTTAAACTGGAATTTGTCATAATTTATTGATGCAACATTTATGTTGTATTTTGAAATTTCTTCTGCTAAATATACAACTGCGTCATTATTCTTATCTCCTGTTATGAAACCTCCAGAATGTAACAGTATTAATAGTGGTTTGTCTATTTCTGAACTATAAGACAATTCATCAATTGGACTATGGAAATCAAAAATCTGATGATCTTTAAATCCATATTTTGTGTTGTTGTACTTTACTTCCGACTTAAATATTTTAATGGATACCTTTTTTGATTGGTGGATTTTCTCGCTTGGGAAATTATCACTTCTTCTTCGTTCATAAGTCAAAATTCTAACAAGTAATGCAAGCATTAGCAGCACAAATAAGCCGAATGATAGTTTTTTTTTCAACTGGTTAATTTTTCAAATCACAAGATATGAATTTTTTAACATATATTGTGATTAATTAGGTTAAAAATATTAAAACTTTTTATTGAATTTAAGTGTTGAAAGCAAAAAGTTAAAAAATTATACAAATGGCAGAATTGTGGGAAAAACACTACAAAAATTAGAATTATTTTTTATATGAAGATAAATTACATAAAACCAACCAACCAATTCCCCTACTAAACTGGTTGGCTGGCTAAGATTTATTTTTTTTATTAATCAAATTTAAATGGCACTTTGGCACTTTTTAAGCTGCTGCTTTTAACAATTTTTCAGCATTAATTCCTTCAATACGTTCATCAGGCACAATCACCAAGTAACTACCGTTGCTTTTTTTCTGAATTATTGGTATTTGTTTGTATGCACTATATAAATCAATCCACTTAGTTAACCTGTTAGATGTAATTTGCTTGTACTGTGGATAATCGGATTTTAATTTCTGTAACAAATCAGTCTTATTAAACCTATTGCCCGGTATTAAATTTTCATCTGCAAAAGCTACAAACTCGTGTCCTGTTTTACTTGATATATATTTAAAGCCTTTGTTATATGGAGCTACTTCCATCAAACCATTTTTAAGAAAACTCTGGCAGCATTTGGTCATATAATTAAAAAAATTATTCCAATCTTCGCTTTGCCACTCTAAAAAAAACTGTTTGCCAAATTCGTCAATAGGGCTATTAAATGAGCCATAATGGTCTGATACTTCAAATTCTAATCTCCGCCTTGCATCACTATTTCCTATATCACCCCTTACTGGATGGTTTGACGTTATAAGTATTTTAGGGCTTTCGGCATACTCAATTCTGATTAGCGGTTTACCTCTTTTTTCTACATCAATGCCATTAGTAATTATTGAATAAAAATTGGAAAAGTGTACCCCTTTCTCCATATCATCAATGCAAATTATATTACTATCTCTATCTACTTGTTGCCACAAGTACCAACTTTTTAATCGCTTGCTTATAGACTTACCTTCAATGGTTGCAACGTTCCGAACTTTTGATAATGCTTGACCAATTAGGCTCTTACCAGTACCACCATTTGCGCTGCTTGCAAAACTAACATTCTTGTCGGTCAATATCCAAGCCTTTGTTATGGTTGGGTCTTTGAATCTACTCAACATATAGCCAAGCTGTGTTCCGAAACACTTAACCCTGTGTTCATTATTACCAGCCAAGTTGTTGCAAAAAGTTTCAAAGTCGCTTGTAACAGCCGTTATTTCAAAATCATAATCCAATATTTGACTTGACCATATGGGAGAGGTTAACTCCGTGTATGGCTTTAGCTTAATTTTATCTTTTGATACTTCAACAAAACCGTTTTTGAAGTAAAAATAAATACCTGTTTTATTGTCTGTATGCAAATCTATATACACCGTTTCCACAAAGGTAATGAGGTACTTGGTTATCTTTGATTTAGAACTGAACAAAGCATTTATTACCTCGTATTCTTCAAAATGGGTCAAATACTGTTTTACAAAATCAATTATATCCGTAAGGTCAACTTCATCAATAATATTATTTTCCATCCTAACCCACTTGTAGTCACTTACCTTATATCTAATTTTTTTAAAACCAAACTTATCGAACAACTTTATTAGTTGGGTTGGTTGTAATTCTATTTTCCCTTTATCTTCCTTCCAGAAGACAATGTATGGTGCTCTATTAAAATTGTATGTTATTTTTTTCATTCATTTAAATTTAAAAATATCTATCCATCCATATCCCCTGTACAAATGGATAGATAGATAATTGTGTAAAATTATTCTTCCACTTGGTCGGTAACTATTTCTTGGTCTGCCTCACATTGTTTCCCTTTAAGCCATTTTCCTACAGTACTTCTTTTATACTGCATACCTTCGGCCTGCAAGGTCTCTGTTATTTCATCAACAGTCTTACATTCTTCTTCTTTAAGTTTTATAGCTTCTGTTATCCAACGATCCCTATCATCTTCAATGCTGCTATCCCTCCCTAATTTAATAAAGGGTACACGCTCACCAGTATTATTAAAAACCATATCTGTAAAGTCAAGCACATAACTATCGGTCTTATATTCTTCCGGTAAATAATTTTGCTTAACAATACATAGATGACGTTTGCCTAACAAGTTAAAGTCTTTTCTTAACTCAATTAACAACCTACTTTTTTGCTCTATCCCAGATGAACCCATTAAATTATTTTTTGACGGTGGGTTGTTTTCTGCACCTTTTCGGGTGTGGTGTAAAAACAATGCTGAAAAATTGTACTTTTTTGCAAGCATTGAAAATTTGTCTAAAAATGGACGAACTTTAGAAGACATGTTCATGTCACCATCATATAAATCTGAAAAAGCATCAACAATTACGAGATCAACTGGTTTCGATTTTACAAAGTCCTCAATCTTCTTTTCAATTACTTCACTTGTAAAAAAGTAATGAAAGTTATTTAATCTGCTATCATCCTGAACCAATTCTTTCATTTTTGTGTACAACAAGTAAGCTATGGCATCATCATCATCTTCTGTACTTATGTATAGCACACGGTTATGTGTAGCATTAATTTTAAAGCCTAAAAATTCATCTTCCCCCATTGCAATAGCTAAACCCATTTGCCGCAGAAAAGTACTCTTACCTGTATCGCTTGAACCACCCAATAAGCCTAACGCTTTTTTAGGCACAATTGGCTCAATTAGTGTTGGTAGTTCAGTCAGTTTTCTGTCATACAACTCCTTTGCAGTAAAGTGGTATTTCGATTTAACTGCTGGTGCTTTTTCCCCGTGTTCATCCACATTTTTAAATGCGCTTTCAATTGTGGGTACTACTTCTTTAATTGTGAAATCGTCACTCACAAAATTTTTACTTGAATAGTTTTTTACTTGCTCAATAGGTACTCCAACCCGATTTGCATTACAAGAAAACTTAAACAAAAAATCATTACGGCTACCGTTGTGAAAAGTACTCTTTTTATTGGTTTGTACTTTCACTTCATCGAGTAGTTTAACGTAATCAATTGTTGAATTATTAACTTTTGTTGCTTCATCTTTTACATCATCTGATGTATCGGATATAAAAGTATTTACTTCAAAAACTTTTGCATCTTCATTGAAAAACAAATCCGTGTCGTGGCTAAAGAAACATAACCTTGCAATATCTTTACCAGAAGGATCTATTTTTACATTTAACTCCTTCTCATAGTAATTTACAACGCTTTCAAAAGCTATTTTGTGATTGTCCAACCCTGCGTTGTGTTCCGCCAAAATTTTTACA
>Ga0209828_1000496_pt1 | contig 37379 bp, 40 predicted proteins | sample MaitaG_FD_187429 | JGI IMG/M metagenome (GOLD analysis project Ga0209828, IMG submission 187429) | Marine algal microbial communities from Maine, USA - Maine_Asex2 metaG (SPAdes) (version 2) | ecosystem: Host-associated > Algae > Red algae > Unclassified | place: Maine, USA | collected 2015-01-05
TCGACTCCGGAGACTCGCCGCATCACCAGTACATCAGCTTGCCGATCCGGCGCTAGCCGCCCGCTTGCTCGGCATGGACAACGACGCACTCATCGAAGGCGCGCCTGGCGGACCCGCAATACCCCGCAATGGAACGCTGCTCGGCGCGCTCTTTGAATCACTCGTGGCGCTCTCGCTTCGGACCTACGCCCAAGCCAACGAGGCGAGCGTCCGACATCTGCGAACCCGGTCAGGAGAACACGAAATCGACTTCATCATCGAACGAGGCGACGGCAAAGTTGTAGCCATCGAGGCGAAACTCTCCGCCACCCCAGATCGCAACGACAGCCGACACTTGAAATGGCTAGCAGATCGAATCGGGCCTGACCTTCTCGATGCGGCCATCGTCACCACAGGAAAAGAGGCGTATCGCCGCGCCGACGGCATCGCCGTAATACCAGCAGCGCTACTGACAGCCTGACCACTGCGGTCCGCAGCATTAACGGAGCCCCCAACCACACGATCCCTAGAACATCGGTCAGGCGCTTCGCGTCACCCTGGTCGAGTCCGCCCGAACCGAGCGACATGATTGCAAAGTTCTCATCTACGACCGATGCGTACCCGGTCATCAAGGCGGAGGCGGCAGCCATGCGCCTTGCCCGGCTCGCGGGCCTGCACGTCGCCGAAACCGAACTGGTCGAGGTTGCTGGTCGCGATGTACTTCTCGTCGATCGGTTCGATCTCGATACCGACGGTGGCAGGCGAGCCTTCGTTTCCGCTCTCACGATTCTTGGGCTGCATGAGATGGCTGGGCGGCACGCGACTTACCACGACTTGGCAGACGTTGTCCGAGAGCGATTCGTTCGACGGAAGGCAACCTTGCGCAGGTTGTTCGCCCGAATCGTCTTCAACATCGTCATCGGCAACACCGACGACCACGCCCGGAACCACGCGGCGTTCTGGAATGGTGAACGCCTGGAACTGACCCCTGCCTACGACATCTGCCCTCAGGCTCGAGTCGGAGGCGAGCAGGCCCAAGCTATGGCGATCGCCCCCGACGGCGGTCGGCTGTCGCAGTTCGCAACGTGCCTTCGTGCTGCGCACCACTACGACCTGTCTGAAGCCGACGCCCGCTCGATCATCGACGGCCAGGTTCGGATTATTACCGAGCGCTGGGGCGAGGTCGCCGACGAAGTGGGCCTGACCGATGCCGAAAGACGGGGACTGTGGGGCAATCAAGTGATGAACCCGTTTGCCACCTACGGCTACCGCACTGGGTGACGAATCACGACGTCAGTCGACGCCGTTACAAAAGTTCAACAAAACGGGACTTCTTGGCGACTCCAGCCAGCTGGTACGAGATCGACACACAGGCCGTGGTTATCGAGCAGTCACTATTCATCGAGTCGGTGGACTCGGCAGCCGTGGGATTCAATGCTGCTTCGAGTCGGGGCGTCGAACCCAGTAGCGAACTCTTCGATGATCGCGAACAGCTCGACCACTTGGAAGTCGCTGGTCGAGGGCTCGCCATTTGGTCCGCGTTCGCTGGGCAGCTGGGCGTCTAGATCGCCGAAGAACTCAGCGGTTGCTCGGACAATTCGACGATCTGCAGTCACGCAGACTCGGAGGTATCTGCCCCTGCTTCGGGGCGAGCACCTGGCCCGAATACGTTCCAGAAACTCTGGCGGTGCAGCGTCGAGATCGCGGACGATTGACTTGTCGAACAACGCCTGGCGCTCGGCAGGGGGTCATCTCGTCGAGCTCAGCTGCTGTCCAGATCTTCTGCGCCATAGGTGGCACTTCATCGCAGGCCTACGACAGTGTCTGACCCACGTGAACGTGCCGACACGCGGGCAGCCGGCGCCCAACGACGCCCCTAGATCGGGGTGCTAGCCCCAGACGTCGGTGCCGTCCTGTTCGACCTGCATCAAGCGCGGCAGATCGTGGCTGACGATTTTGTCGACATGCAGCTGCATCATGTGGCGATCAGGCGCATCGAATGTCTCGATCTCGGCCCGCAGACGGTCCGGGTGTGGGGGTCGTCCACCACGAGCTCGGGTGAGATAGCCGTCGACGAAGCGGTGCAGCAGATCGGCGTCACGAGTGATCTCGACCCTGCCTCGCAGTGTTACCTGGCGGCCGATCTCGCCGGGTTCCCAGATGCAGAAAGACGCCGACGGGTTTCGTTTCCATGCGTGGTACTTGGCCCGGTTCGTCGTAGATGTCACAGTGAGCAGATCGTCGATCACGACGTACAGCATCACGGCCTGCACCGGTTCGTTGTCGCGGGTGACCCACGACACCACGGCGTGTGAAGCGTCGTTGACAATCCGCTCGACCAAATCGGCTGAAAGCGTGAACGGCTGTATCTCGCGTCGCACGAACCAAGGCGGTCGCCCGTTTGCATCGTTAGTGGGATCTTTCATCATGGTTTGGCTCTTCCAAGTTCGTCGCAGATGCGGTCGCGCAGCTCGTATTTCAGAATCTTGGTGGCTCCCATTGGCCACTCGTCAACGAAACGCACATGGCGCGGCACCTTGAAGCCGGCGATCTGGCCTCGGCAGAAGTCGATGATCTCTTGCTCGCTCGCCGACTCACCGGTCAGGAGTTCGACAAATGCAACGGGGACCTCGCCGTACTTTGCGTCGGGCAGGGGGACAACCTGTGCCAGGTTCACCGCCGGGTGCGTGGCCAGAAACCCTTCGACTTCGACGGCGGCGACGTTCTCGCCGCCTACCTTGAGCATGTCCTTGAGGCGACCGCGAAACGTGACGCATCCGCCCGAATCCATACTGCCGAGATCGCCGGTGCGGAACCAGCCATCGTCGTAGAACGACTCGGCCGTCTTGATGGGGTCGTTGTAGTAGCCAGAAAAGACGCCTCGGCCACGGGCCACAATCTCGCCCTGAGCGCCGGGTTGAAGCGTTTCACCGCTCTCGGGGTCTCGGATCTCGATCTCAATGCCGGGCAGAGCCGTGCCCGAGCATGCGGTTCGACGCTCGATCGAATCAGCCGGATCGCAGATGCAGACGGAACCACCGCACTCGCTCATGCCGAACGCCGTGATCTGGGTCGTGTGCGGCATCTGCTGCTGCATGGCGACCAACTCTTCGGGCGGTCCAACATTGAGCATGACTCGAACCGAGCGCAACGTGTCTGGCGTGTATCTCTCGTGGTTCAGCAGCTGCAGCGTGATCGTAGGGAAGGCTGGGAACGCAACCGTCACACCCTCTCGTTTAATCTGATCAAGCGCATCTCCCGGTTCAAAGTGCGTCATCGAGACATAGGTGCCGCCGACGTGCAGCGTGCCGCTCAGCGGCTGGGTGAACGCGCTGTGGAACATGGGGAGCGGCCCCCACATGACGTCGGCTTCGACGAGGCCAAAGCGATCGACGCCACCCACGACTCCAGCATGCTGAAGTACCACGTGCGTGAGCGGGCACCCCTTGGGCATCGCCGTTGTTCCCGATGTGTAGAACATCAACGCAATATCGTCGACCTGGGTGTCGGCGTGGCGAGCGTCGACCGCAGCCTGATCGACCTGTGCGGCAAGGTCATAGAAGGCGTCTCGGTCCACGAAACCGTCGCGCGAACCCGTGCCGAGAAACACCGCAGCATCGAGCAAAGGCGACGAGTGGATATCGGCTTCGTCGAGAAGCGCGACATAGTCCGTGTGCTGTTCCACGATGTCGTTCGTCATGACCACCTTGACACCAGCGTCGTTGGTGATGTGCGCGATCTCGCGCGCCTTAAACCGGGCGTTGTACAGCACAGGTACTGCGCCGATCAGTGATGCGCCAAAGAGCATGTCAGTGAAGTCCAGACAGTTGGCCATCAAGATGCCGACCCGATCGCCTCGCTCGATTCCAAGCGCCATGAGCGCCCGACCTGCTAGCTGCGCTCGCTGTGCGAGCTCGCCGTATGTAACTCGCTCATCGAGCAGCACGATGCAGTCCCGCTCGGGGTGTGACTGCGCCCCGCGAAGCAGTGTTTCCGCAAACGGAATGGTGTGGAACACCGTGGGGCCAGCGTTATTGGCGATGTGGTGATCGTTGATATCTGAGTATGACATGGCAGCGATTTCGGCTTTCAATGATCCGGTGCGCCAGTACTCACTTTTGTGAAACGTCGTAGCCGCGTAGCGTGGACGAGCTACCACATCCTGTTCAGTGGCGCACAGAAGGAGACCCACATGTCCGGACTGATCGACGTGCATGGACACATCGTTTTGGAAGGCTCGCTCGGCGCCGCCGGTCCAATCTGTGGACCAGAACTTGGAGCCTACGAAGACGGCACGCCGTGGTTCCGGGTCGGCGACTGGCGCCTCGATGGTGTTCCGTATCGAGAATCGCTCTTCATGCAGGTCGGCATGCGGCTGGACGCTATGGATGCGGCCGATATTCGTGTGCAGGCGCTGTCGCCGAACCCGCTCACGTATCTCCACTTCATTCCCCCTAAGGATGCGATTGCCTACTGTCGAGCCCATAACGACGATCTTGCGTCGGTCGTTGCTGGGCATCCAGACCGGTTCGTGGGTCTGGCGTCGCTGCCGATGCAGGACATCGATGCTGCGGTCGAAGAACTGCAACGTTGCGTTGATGAACTCGGTCTTGCGGGCTCCTACACCGGAACTGATTTCGGTATGCACCTCGATAGCGAACGCCTCGATCCGTTCTTCGAGGCCTGCGTTGACCTCGACGTCCCTTGGTTTCTTCACCCTGCGCCGACCGGTCTCGATGGCCCACAACGAGATGACCGTATGGGTCGCTTCAGCCTGGAACTCGTAGCCGAATTCTCGCTCGAAGAAATGCTTGCCGTGGCCATGCTTGTCTTCGGTGGTGTCTCGCGTCGTCACCCCAAGCTGGACATTTGTGTGTCTCATGGCGGCGGTTCGTTCCCCATGCATCGAGCCAAGCTGCGCAAGCTGGCGGAGCGTCGGCCGTCGTCACCCGAGTGGATCAAGGAACCTGGGGCCTTTGATGCTGCGGTGGACCGGCTTTGGTTCGACTGCCATGTCAGCGGTGAAGCCGAGTTCGAATTCGCGATTGCACAGCTCGGAATCGACAGGCTCGTGTTTGGCACAAACTTTGGTGGCTGGGACGGGGGCACGGTTGACCACCTGGGAGACCTGGCTACGACCCTCAACGACAATGCGACTCGATTGCTTCGCCTCGAGAAGCGGGCACCCCACCTGGTCATCCAGTGAGTGACCAGAAGCGTGCAATCCTGACCCTCAACGACAATGCGACTCGACTGCTTCGCTCCATGCATCCCGCGGGGTCTCTCCAAAGCTAGGCGTTCGTAATTCCTAGGCCCAGTCCGCCATCGACGGTGAGCACGTTGCCTGTGGTCCAGTCGGCTCGCACGAGGTACTCGAATGCTTCGGCGATTTCTTCAACGGTGCCGATGCGACCGAGAGCATGCATCGATCCCATTCCCTCGAGACGACTGCGCTGCTCGTCGGCGGTTGTGAGCCCGGCACGCACGTTGATCTCTGTCAAAACGGCACCGGGTCGAACGCAACTGACGCGTATTTTGTCGCGGCCGAGTTCTGCCGCCAGTACTCCAGTGAGTGCTTCGAGAGCGCCCTTCGTAGCGGCGTATGGCGACGCATCGGGGAAGGCCCGCTGCGTGTGCACCGAACCAACGAACACGATGCAGCCTTGCGATTGAACCAGATGTGAGTGAGCCTCTTGGCACAACATCATGCCGCCGACCACGTTGGTGTTGAAGACGTCGAGCAACCGCTCTTCTTCGAAGTCGGCGACCTCGCTTCGATAGATGTTTCCGGCGTTCGAGATCAATGCATCGAGACCGCCACCATGCTCCACTGCAGCGGAAACCAAGGCGGCCCGGTCGTTTGCATTGGTCACGTCACCAACATGCACTCGACAGCTCGGCCCGATTTCTTCAGCAACGGCCTGCAGCGGTTCAGAGCGGCGACCGGAGATCGTGACCAAGGCTCCCTTTGACGCAAAATGGCGGGCAGCGCCTTCGCCGATGCCACTGCCCCCACCGGTGATCAGCACACTCATGCCGTCGATCTCTCGCATCAAACATCAACCTCGATCGGGTACGCGACGCTCTCATCTTGGACGACAGCGGCTCAGGACGGGTAGCTCAGCCCGAGCTACGGTGTTTCCATGAGTGTGGAGCAGATGGAACACGAGCTCGTTCGGCGCGCGGTGCAGCAGTACCGAGCCAAAGGCACCGATCAAGCCCCGAGCACGATGAAGCTGCCGGTCGAGGCATACCTCGATCCCGACCGCTACCGCCACGAGGTTGACCAGATCTTCCATCGGCTACCGCTGGCGCTTGCCCTGAGTCTGGAACTATCTGGACCTCACTCCTACGTCGCTCAGACCGTGATGGAAACACCCGTGCTTTTGACCCGCGATGAAGACGGCGTTGCTCGGGCATTCCTGAATGTGTGCCGTCATCGCGGCGCAACAGTGTGCGTCCAAGGAGCGGGTTCAGCTCGTCGCTTTACCTGTCCCTACCACGGGTGGAACTACGACTCCGATGGCGCGTTGGCGGGCGTTTTCGGCGCTGCTGTATTCGGCGACATCGATCGCAACCAGCTCGGCCTCACCGAGCTGCCATGCGCTGAACGGTCCGGGCTTATCTGGGTCGCCCTTCAACCAGATGCCAACTTCGATATCGACGACTGGCTTGGTGACTTTGCCCCTGAACTCGACACGCTCGATCTCACGAACTGGCATCTGCTCGAACAACGTGAACTCGTTGGCTCTCCCGGCTGGAAGGTCGCGTGGGATGGGTACCTCGAGTCGTACCACCACAAGTTCGTGCACCCCGAAACGGTAGGAAAGCAGACCGTGTCCAACCTGCTGCTGCACGATGCGTACGGACCGCACCAACGCATCGTGTTCGCTCGACGTGAGCTCGCCGAAATCGTCGACGTCGACGAAACAGATTGGGTGAACCCTGGCCAGTACATCCGCCAGATCCATTCAGGATTTCCAAACCTGTCGATCTCTGGCATCCTTGGCGACCATGCGCTCGTCAGTCAGCTCTACCCCGGGCCGACACCCGATGTCACCGTGACTCGACAAACCGTGCTGGCCGCTCGCAAGCCCGAGACCGCTCAGGAAAAGGCAGCCTCGCAGGCATTCAGCGAACTGGTCCTCGTGGCCGTGCGAGATGAGGACTACGCCATCGGGCAGACCATCCAGGCTGCACTCAAGTCGGGGGCGAACGATGCGTTCACGTTCGGCCGCAACGAGATCGCACTCCAGCATTACCACACCCAAGTTGCCCACTACGCCGACGCAGGGTCGTAACCGTGACCGTCGTTCCCGAAGCCGAGATGGTCGCGCTGATCGGTCACCGGTTCCCCGGAGGCTCGCACACGATTGAGCACTGGGAGAACTGGCTTCTTACCGACTGCACCGGCCGAGATCAGCTGCCAGACGGGCTCGCTCATCCAATTGCGCTGTTTCACGTGCCGATCCAAGGTGTTGGCACTTCGATAGCGGAACTGTTCGCCCTTGGCCAGGTCGAAGGAGCGGGCTCGGTGGGCCTTGATAGCTACGACTGGGAGTACTTCCAACCGCTAGAGGTTGGCGTCGAATACCGCTTCGAAGGCGGCGTCATCGACGTCGAACGCTTGGTGAGTGCCCGCGGCAATCCGTATGACCGCTTCGTGTTCTCGATCGAACTCGCATCGCCCGATGGCAAACCTGCAGCGCGAATCACGAACCACTGGCGACTGCGGCGATGACGATCGAGCCCGGAACCCGAGTACCGCCGTGGACCATGTCCGACGTTGATCCTGGGCGCATGAAGACCATGGCGGCGATCTTGCGTGACCCGTACGCGGTCCATTGGGATCGTGACGCTGTAGCCGGCTTAGGACGCGGCCATCGAGTGATCAACCAGGGTCCCCTGAACCTGAGCTACATCACCAACATGTTGATGGCGTGGCAGGGCGATCGTTGTGTGCGCCGCCTACAAGTCTCATTCGCAGATCCTGTGCTCGATCACGAAACAGTGACGGCGACCGGTGTGGTCACGTCTGTCGAAACCGTCGATGGCGAGGTTCGTGCGACCTGCGACGTGTGGCTCGAGCGAGACGGCGAACCCGTCGTAAGCGGTGTCGCCGTCGTAGCGGTCAGCGGCGAATATCTCTAGGTGTCGTCTGCTCGGCAATGAACAAGTGCAATACATTCGGCCGAGAAAAGGCACGTGTCGTCGCGTGTCCACAGCGAGTACGCGTGCGTCACGACGCCGCGGGATGGATCCGATTTCGAGAGTCGAGCAGCGATCAACTCGGACCTCGAATGAAACTCGACGCCAGGACGCAGCGCATTCGGGAACCGGAAGTGTTCAAAGCCGACTCCGGCAATCCACGCAATGTCGCCATTCACATCGAGATTGACTCGATTCCAGACCGCGAAGGTGTGAGCACCCGACGCGATCAAACCTTCGAACGGCGAATCCTTGGCCGCTTCACTGTCAGCATGGAAGTACTGACGATCGAACTCATCAGCAAACCGCAAGACTTCGCCCTCGGTCACCTGAGTCCACGCCGACACGAACGCCTCACCGATTTGGAGATCTTCGAAGAATCGAGTGCGATAGTCGTCATCGCTAATGTGTTTCAGCACGGCCGCAGAGTACCGGAGCAGCGCAGAGTGACCTTGTGATGAACATCGGACAGATCCCCGCCAAGTGGGCCCGCCAGACGCCCACGAACGAAGCGATCATCGACTCGACAACCGGTCGACGCGTGACGTTCGCCGAGTTCGACCTGCTCGTACGCAAACTTGCCAATGGCCTGCTCGGACTGGGTCTCGTGCCGGGGGACCGTGTGGCCGTCCTGAGCATGAACAGCATCGAATACTGCGCGCTGTACTTCGCTGGTGCTCGCAGCGGGTTAATCACACAACCGATGAATTGGCGACTGGCACCAGCAGAACTCACCAAGATCCTCGAGAACGGTGAGCCACGAGTCTTCGTTACCCAGGGAGCGTTCGCAGACGTCGCTCGATCCGTGGCCGAACGCACGAGTTGTGTTGACCATTGGCTCGAATACGACGCAGAGGGCGATGGCAGCCTCGAAGACCTCATCGCCGCAGCGCCGGACCATGAACCGGCAGGCTCCCACGAAATTGGAGGCGATGACCCGCTGTTCATCTTGTACACCGGCGGCACAACTGGTGAGTCAAAGGGCGCGTTACATACACACAACAGCGCCTACTTCGGCATGCTCAACCAGACGGTCGCTGAGCGCATCGTGCCGACTGACGTGTACATGCTCACAGGTCAGATGTTCCATATTCCCATCGTGCTCGCCATGAACTACCTGGCACACGGCTGCCCTCTCGTTCTGATGAACTTCGACGCCAAGCTCGCTTTGCAACTCATAGAGCGCGAGCGTGTGTCCGCCTTCTTGGGTGTGACCACGATGCTGAATTGGATGATGGCAACAGAAGGGTTCGAGAACTACGACCTGTCGAGTTTGCGCAATATCCAATACGGCGGCGGGCCAATGCCCTCTCGAGTTATCCGCGACGCCATGGAGCACTTCCCATGCACGCTGATCCAGGGTTACGGCCAGACTGAAGGCACCACCATGACCTTCTTGTCGCAAGAAGATCATGCCCGAGCCATTCACGACGACTTGCATCCGGAACGCTTGAAGTCGTGCGGTCGCGAGGGGTTTGTCACATCGGTACGCGTCGTCGATAACGACGGCAACGATGTGCCATCTGACGGGACCAGCATTGGTCAAGTCATCGTGAAATCTCCAGCGAACATGGCGGGCTACTTTCGGCGCGACGATCTCACGAAGGAAACGATCCGAGACGGCTGGATGTGGACGGGTGACCTCGCGACCATGGATGCCGACCGATATGTCTTCATCGTGGACCGAGCAAAAGACATGATCATCTCCGGCGGTGAGAACATCTACTCGATCCAAGTTGAAGAGGCCATCGCGAAACATGCGTCGGTGCTCGAAGTTGCGGTGATTGGGGTGCCCGACGACGAATGGGGCGAGTCGGTCAAGGCGTTTGTTGTGCTCAAGCCTGGAACGACAGCGAGTGCTGACGAGATCATCGAGACTGCAATCGAGAACCTTGCCTCGTATCAAAAACCGCGAGCCGTCGAGTTCGTCGAAGCGCTCCCCAAGGCCCCCACGGGCAAGATTCTCAAACGGCTTCTGCGCGAGTCCTGAATCGGCGTGATTGCACTTGACGTGGTAGCACTACGAGGAGCAACGGAGGTCGAACATGGCATACATAACGCTCCCCGAGGGAAACGAGCCAGAACGCACGCGCATGTGGCAACTTGCGCCGCCGCTAGCGCAAGCTGCGGGTGCCTACTCGAAAACGATGTTCGAAAACGGCACGTTGTCGGAGCGCGAACGCGAACTCGCTCGGATGCGCATTGCGCAGATCAACGCCTGCCCGATTTGACTGGACACTCGAACTGCGCCGGGAGCGCAACCCACAGTCACCGAAGCTGAATATGCCACCGTTGAGCAGTACAGCACAATGGACTCGCTCACGGATCGAGAACGACTCGCGGTCGAGTTCGCTGAACGTTTTGCGCTCGCGCATACCGAGATGGGCGCAGAGTTGTTCGAGCGCATGAACGCCAGCTACACGGCCGAAGAGATCGTTGAACTCAGCGGCTTTGTCGGTTTCTGCCTCGGTATCGGCCGCATCTATACCGTGCTCGACATCGCCAACGAATGCCCGGTCGTGCACTAGGGGCTACCTCATACCGCCACGGTCGAGCGCCGAGGGGAAGTCGCCGCCGGCCATCCATTGGTCAAAGGCTGCCTTGCGACCTCGGTCAACAAGCTCAACTCGCAGCCCGGTCGTGGGCAGGCGGTGATAGGTGAAGCCGAACGGTCGCGCTGTTTCCGGGTTGTGGTAGGTCCCCTCCCACACATAACCAGCGTCGCTTAGCCTTTCGCTGTCGCCCACAAGATCATCGCTCCAGAAGCCAAGATGGTGCACGCCGGTGCCGCTCTCGGACCAGATTGTGCCGGGGGTTGCCTCGATCACCTCATAGTGCGGCGGCCCGGTGATCGAATACGTGACTCGAAAGTCGGCACGAACGATTCCGTTTGGCTGACGCACCTCGAAAGTGCGTCGTTGAGTCGATGCCCACGTCAGCCCCAGGTTCGTGCCGAGTTCCTCGAGTGCCGCGTCGAAATCGGACACCACGAGACCGAAGTGGTAGAAGCCGTCAAGCGGTACGAGTGAATCTGCACCGGCTTGGCTAGACGGCATTGGCTACCCATCCGCCGTCGACGTAGATCGTGGTGCCAGTGACGTAGGACGCTGCCTCAGACAACAGGAAGTTCGCGACCTCTCCGATCTCGGAAGGTTTCCCGACTCGGCCCAGAGGGACTCGGCCCTCAAGCCATTGCACCTGATCGGGATCGACGAGCCGTTCTTCGGTCATCGGCGTGCGAATTGGCCCCGGTGCGATTGCGTTCACGCGTACACCGAGCGGTGCGCCCTCGATAGCTGCTGCTTTGGTCAGCGCAGCGATGCCTCCTTTTGAAGCAACATAGTGAGCCTGACCAGGTACGGCGATCACCGCGTTGACCGACGCAATATTCACGATGGAAGCGCGGGTGTCGGCCTCGTGGCGCCGGAGCAACTCCCGGATACCCAGCCACGTGCCGGTCACGTTTACTCGAAGGTGCTGTTCGAATTCGGTGACGCTGGTATCAACAATCATGCTGCGAGTTCGGATGCCAGCACAGTTCACGAGCCCCGAAACTGGCCCTGTCGTATCGAAGAGCGAAGACCAGGAGTTCTCGTCGGTCACGTCCAACAACGCAACGTCGTTGCCAGCTCGCACGTCTGTTGCGGTCACGTCGTATCCGTGACCGCTCAGCGCGACGGCGACGGCCGCACCGATCCCTGACGCTGCACCCGTCACGATGATCTTGTCGTGCATCAGTTGCTCACGCGCTGACATAGCAACGCTGAAACAATGTACGCGCCTTCAACAAGCATGCTCCATGGCTAGCAGCGAAGTGCGCCGCGACACCAGTGAATGGCTCACAATCTGCTTGGGAACCTTCCCCCATTTTGGTTCGGTGAGGGCAAAGCTGATAGCTCTGGGTGGCGGAAGTCGTCGCCGAGGGGCGACCACAGCGGTACTTCCTCAGAGGGGAACATCACTATGAGATCAACCATTTTTCGGCTGCTAGCCGCACTCGTGGCGCTATCGATGTTGGCGGTCGCCTGCGGAGGTAGCGAAGGCGATTCTGAAAGCGACACGAGTTCGGCTGCGAGCTCCGACACCAGTTCCGATACGAGCTCCGACACGAGTTCGGATGCGGAACCAGCTGACGCCGGGGACGAGTGCCCAGAAACTCGGGGCGTCACCGACACAAGCATCAAATTCGGTTCCTCTATGCCGCTGACCGGCAACCTGGCAGCGCTTGGAGCAGACGCCACGTTTGCGATCGAGATGACGGCCGAACGCATTAACGACGGCGGAGGCGTTAACGGCCGCATGATCGAAGTCATCACCCAAGACGACGAATACAACGCCGAGAAGACCACTGCGAACTCGCAGTTCTTCATTGAACGGGAAGAAGTATTTGCCATCTGGGGAAGTATTGGTTCGGCACCTCTCGTGTCGGCAATTCCGCTGCACGACGAATCTGACACGCTGACACTGTTCCCGTGGGCCCAGGACCTGAGCCTGTACGACGTAGATGCTCACCCGTTGTTCTTCTCGGTAAATCCTTCGGCGTATGCCCAAACCCTTGCGCTGTCGAACCTGTTGCCAGATCGCTTCCCAGACGAGGACCTTAAGGTCGGTCTCCTCACCATTAACTCGGTTGATGGCCAACAAACGGTCGACGGCTTCAAAGACGGCGCCGGCGGTGTAACCCTCATCTCTGAACAGACGTGGGAACCAGACGCAACCACGGTGCTACCACAGGTCATCGCGTTGAACGACGCAGGCGTTACCGATGTCTACGTCGGAACCGGCGATGCGCTCTTTGCTCAGTTCCTTCAAGAAGCCGACCAGATCGGACTCGAGGCTCGCGTCTGGGGCTCAACCGGAACGGTCACGTCGAACACCATCGAACTTGCTGGTGACCTCGCCGAAGGCGCCTACGGCGTCACGGTGAACGCAAGCGCAACCGCTCCCGTACCCGGAATTCAGAGGTACCGCGAAGAGATGCTCGCTGCTGGTGCGGAAGAAGCCCAGCTCGGCACGGCAAGCCTGCTCGCATACACCGGTGGACTCGTGCTCGAAGAAGCACTCGAACAAGCCGGACCGTGCCTGACGGTGCAGTCCTTCGTCGACGCAATGCACGGCATCGAGAACTTCGATACCGGCGGCATCATGCCACCGTTGACCTTCACCGAGGACAACCACCTCGGCAACAACGGCATTGTCATCGTGCAGGTCGTCGATGGCGAGTACGTAGGCATCGACTAACGAGGTAGTTGAGACGTAACGAGTCGGCGCTGGCCCATTTGCTGGGCCAGCGCCGCCTTTCGGCTTCCTTGGGGGAAGAGCTATGACAACCGTCCTGCAGCTGATGTGGAGCGGCCTGATATCGGGTTTCGCCTACGCGCTGATTGGCCTCGCGCTCGTGTTGGTGTACAAGACGGCACGCATTCTGAACTTCGCCGCCGGAACCATGGCCGGGTTCGGCGGCTTCCTGTCCTACTGGTTCTTCTCGGAGAAGGGCTTGCCGTGGGGGGTTGCTGTACTGCTCTCACTGATCTTGAGCGGCCTCGGCACGGCAGTGATCGAGCGGTTGACCATCCGCCCGCTGATCGACAAAGGGTTCCTCGCGATCGTGGTGATGACACTCGGTATCGAGGTTTTCCTCGCCAACATCTCGCTGGAATGGTGGGGAGGAACAGCCAAGAACTTTGCGGTGCCATTCGATCTGAACCGCACCAATTGGACGATAAACCTGGGCCCAATCGACGGACTGCGAATCAATGCATGGCACGTCGTTATCGGCGTCATCACCTTCGCCATCCTGGCAATCGTTGGCTACATCATCAACCGAACCGAGCTCGGGCTCGCCATGCGTGCCTTCGCTGAAGACCAAGACGCAGCAAAGCTGATGGGCATCAAAGAGTCCACCGTCTCGCAGGTCACATGGGTGATGTCAGCAGTCGTGGGCAGCCTCACCGGCATTCTGTTTGCACCGGTGCTGTTCCTTCAGCAGGACTACATGAACATCATCTTTATCAAGGGTTTCGTGGCCGCCATCCTCGGTGGATTCACGAGCTTGTCTGGCGGTGTCTTCGGCGGACTGCTGCTTGGTGAACTTGAAGCGTTTGCGGTCAAATACGCACCGAGTGAAGTCGCGGCGGCACTGCCGATCGTGATCGTGTTCGCCATCTTGCTACTACGACCCCGTGGTCTTTTCACTCGAGCCAAGTCACACGAGCGGGTCTGATCACATGACTGCTATTGACACCAACCCCGCCGACTCACCCCGGTCCTTTCCTGTGCAAGGAAGCGCCCTTGACCGAGCCGGCATCAAGGTGCCCGCATTCTTGAAGATAAACCACATACTTGGTCTGGGATTCTTCATCGGCGTTTGGCTCATTGCTCCTGCGTTCAAACAATTTTCACAGGTCATGAACCTGTCGATCATCTACGCCATCATCGGCGCAAGCTTGATCATCGTGTTCGGTTTGGCAGGTCAGCTCACCCTCGGCCACACGATCTTCGTGGCGTGCGGCGCATTCTTGTCCGCCAACGTCACCGAGAGATTAGGAGGCGGACTCGAAACCGAAATCCCCATCGCCTTCGCAATCGCGTTCCTGCTGGGCTTGATCGTTGGCCTGCCAAGTCTGCGAGTCGACGAGCTCTACTTAGCGCTTGCGACCTTTGCCATCGCGTTCGTGGGAGTCCAGATCCTGTTCGAGTGGGAATCATTCACTGCCGGTGGAACCGGCAAGGCGTCCGGCACCCTCCAGTTCTTCGGTTACGAGTTCTCCCGCGGCGTCACCGTGGTCAAGATCGGCCTCGTGGTATTGGTGTTCGTCTTCTGGATCGTGAGCAACCTGATCGATGGTCGCACCGGCCGAGCATTTCAGGCGCTCAGCACAAGCGAGACCGCGGCCAAGTCTGTGGGCCTGCCCGTTGCGTGGCTCAAGATCTTGGCGTTTGGTCTCGGCGGCGGTATCGCCGGTACGGCTGGGGTTCTCTACATTCACGCAATTCGTCGAGCGATCCCTGAGAACTTCGGCGTCAACTTCTCGATCATCGTCATCTTGACGCTCATCATTGGCGGAAGTCACCGATTGGCCGGCGCTGTGATCGGTGCAATCTTCGCCCGCTGGCTGCCTGAATTCGTGCGAGGCATCCAGGAGTACGAAGGCATTATCTACGGTGGCGTACTCATCGTTTTAACACTGTTCTCACCGACTGGACTCGTCGGTCTCTTCGAGAACAGCTTTAAGTGGATCAAGAACAAAATCAGACCGGCCGAACCGCTTTTGTTAGAACACATTCCTGGGCAGGCATTGCATTCGGAGCACCTGGCCTATCTGGCGGGCGATGTTGCGCGCGGCCATCTTGTCGTCGAAAACGCCACGGTCACCTTCGGCGGTGTCTACGCCGTAAACAACGTCTCATTCGATATCGAACCCGGCGTGGTCACCGGGCTCATCGGGTCGAACGGCGCAGGAAAGACCACCTGTTTCAACGCCATCACCGGTCACGTCGCAATCGACGCCGGAGCGTTCAAACTTGACGACAACGATCTGAGCGGAATGCCGATCCACCAGCGCTCACTCGCTGGCATGGGTCGTACCTTCCAGAACCTCAACCTCCACGGCAATATGACCGTGCTCGACCATGCGTTACTTGGACTGGATCGCGAGCTGAAGTACAGCCGCCTGTCGGAGATCTTCCGCATGCCCTGGGTCATCGCCGAAGAGCGCAAATCGCACTACCGCGCCGCCGAGTTGCTCGACCACATGGGCCTTCTCGAAAACTGGAATGACAAGGTTGAAGACCTGCCCTACGGCTTACAAAAGCGAGTTGATGTCGTGCGGTCGATGGCAACCAATCCATCGATCCTGTTGCTCGACGAACCGGCTGCTGGTCTGCCGACTGCCGAGGCCACTGAGATGATGCAGCATGTGCGTCAGTTCGCCGACTTCACTGGCGCTGCAGTACTGATCATCGAGCACAACGTTGAACTGGTCGCCGACGTCTGCGATCGCATCTTGGTCATGAACGCCGGCGAACTACTCGCCGACGGCAACGCCGAGACGGTCATGAGCGACGAGCGAGTCATCGCCGCCTACCTGGGGACCTGATCATGACTGCACTCAAGATCCAGGACCTCAAGGTCGGCTACAAGCGCAACGAAGTCATTCACGGCATCGATATTCGTGTCGACGCCGGAGAACGGGTCGCATTGCTTGGAGCAAACGGCGCCGGCAAATCGACCATCCTCAAGACCATCTCCGGGCTTCTTAACCCAACCGTGGGTTCGATCACGTTCGACGGCGACGACATCACCGGAGCGAAGGCCGCCGCGGTCGTTGAGAAGGGCATCATCCATGTGCCAGAGGGTCGCCGAGTATTCCCTGCGCTGACGGTCGAAGAGAACCTGCGGGTGGCGAACTATCGAAAAGGATCCGACAACCTGGTCGCTGGTCTCAACGACGCCTATGCCGCGTTTCCTGACCTGGCGAACCGCAAGGATCAACCCGCGGGGCTGCTCAGTGGTGGACAACAACAGATGCTGTCGCTGAGTCGCGCAATCATCGCCCGACCACGACTGCTGCTGATCGACGAGATGTCTCTCGGACTTGCGCCCGTACTCGTTAAGGAGTTCTACAACACGCTCGGATCGCTGTTCTCCGAAGACGTCACGCTCTTGCTCGTCGAGCAGAACGCTGGCCTCGCACTCGCGCACTGTTCACGCTTCTACGTGATCCGCAACGGCGAAGTCGCACTCGAAGGCAACTCCGAGGATTACCGCGACGACCCAACCAAACTTCAGTCCGCCTACCTCGGCATCGAAACAAGCTAATGCCGCAACCGGCAACGTTTGCTAGTCCGCTCCTGCGTCGCTGCTGTCGGCGTCAACGTCATAGGTCCAGGTGAGTGTGAAGCCTCGCTGCGTTCTTGAAACCGCCATTCCGCTACAGCCCTAGTTCGGCCCCGCTCAGTGGCTTGTCAGTCTGAGGTGACTCTTGGCGCTTCGATGATTCCGGCTTGTGTGAGTTCGTCGGCGATCTGTGCCCGTAACTCAAACTTCTTGATCTTGGTGCCCGACATCGGCCACTCGTCGACAAAGCGCACATAGCGGGGGACCCGAAACGTTGCGATCTTGCCCCGGCAGTAGTCGATGATTTCTTGCTCGGTGGCAGTCGCACCACCTTTCAGTTCGATGTACGCAGCCGGGACTTCTACGTACTTGGCGTCAGGCGCTGATACCACCTGAGCGATGTTCACGGCGGGGTGCGTGATGAGATACCCCTCGACTTCAGCGGCTGCCACGTTTTCGCCGCCGACCTTGAGCATGTCCTTGACCCGGCTCTTAAACGTGACACTGCCGTCGGTGCCGAGCAGGGCAATGTCGCCGCTCTTAAAGAACCCTCTGGCATCGAATGCGTCGGCGGTGGTCTCAGGGTCTCGGAAATAGCCATCGAACTGCATGGGCCCCCGATACCAGAGTTCACCCTCGCTACCGGCGGGCAACAGCTCATCGGTGTCCGGGTCGTGGACCTCGCACTCCATGCCGGGCATCGGCATGCCACCGGTATTCATGCGCACATCGAATGCGTCATCAAGCTCGTTCAGCGACAGGAACGCGCAGGCTTCGGTTTGGCCGAAACAATTGACTACCACGGCATCTGGCGTCGCCGATTGGATTTGCTCCAGTCGCTCGGGCACGCCAGTGCACAACACCACGCGCAGACTCGCAAGATCGGTATCGGCTCGGTCAGGGTGGTTGATGATTGGAAGCCAAATGGTTTCGAAGCCCGGCAGGGCAATCGTGCATGCTTCATCGCGTAGCTGAGCGAGTGCCACGCCGGGGTTGTAGAAACCCACGTGTACAAACGTTGCACCGGCATAGATCGCGGCAAGGCTGAATGACACCCCGCCAATATGAAACAGCGGGAGTGCGGTCCAGATTCGGTCATTGCCAACCATCGGCATACGACCGTTGACCGGATTGCATGTTGCATCGGCGAACCGCAAGAACGACTCGTGGCTGAGCATCGCGCCCTTTGGTGCTGCGGTGGTGCCCGAGGTGTACATGATCACGGCCGTGTCGCGAACGCTGACGCCCTGTTGGCGGATCAACACATCGGCATCTGTGGTGGGGTCACCGGCGGCTAGGAACTCGGTCTCGTTCCTCATGCCCGGCGCACCCTGGTCCCCGAGCACTACAACGTGCTTCAACTCGGGAGCGGCGGCGAGGTCGAAGTTGTCGATTTCTGCCTTTGCGATCTCGGGAAACGTCTCATTGAGGAGTCCAACAAAGTCGCTGCCGCCCTCAGGGCGAGCCGTGATGACGACCTTCATTCCGCAGTGGACGATGACCTGCGTGAGTTCGAACGATTTGAACCTTGCATTGATCGGCGCTGTAATCGCACCGATCTTCGCCACCGCGAGCAAGGTCGCCAATGTGTCGATGCATTCATGCAGGAAGTAGCCCACTCGATCACCAGGGCCAACGCCCAGGCCAAGGAGTCCCTTGGCAATCGTTTGTGCTCGATCTGCGAGGTCGCTGTAGGTATAACGAGCATCGGGAAACACGATGGCTTCAGCTTCGGGGTGCTCGGCTGCACGCTGATCGATTAGATCCCCGAGCGTCGTGACATTGATCCAGTTGCGCTTCGTCGCCATAGCTGGACCTTATGCAGCACACGAAGAGCGGTCAAAAAGGAACCGGAGCGCTCAAGCGGTCAGTTCACGAGTTCGGCACATCGCCCGCTCGGAGGTCGCTGCGGCCGGCTTCGCTCATGAACGGCGGCGATCTGTGGCAACGCGCCGAGCCGTTGCGGCCCCGATCGCCGAAGCCGCGCCGGTAATCGCTGCTACCTTCCCATCGAGTCGCTTCGTCATCGAACTCCCCATTTCATGTCAAGTCACTCACCATCTGTTCGCGCAGCTTGACCTTTTGAATCTTGGTAGCTGACATTGGCCACTCGGTTACAAACCGAACATGGCGGGGAACCTTGAAGCTCGCAATCGTTCCCTTGCAGTAGTCGAACACCTCTGCCTCGGTCAGGCTGGTCCCATCATGTAGTTGTATGAATGCCGCTGGGACCTCGATGTATTTGTTGTCGGGAGCCGACACGACCTGCGCCAACATGATCGACTCATGCTGCATGAGGAAGCCTTCGATCTCCGCAGCTGCAACGTTTTCACCGCCGACCTTGAGCATGTCTTTGACGCGACCCTCATAGGTGATGCGGCCGTCGTCATCGACTGAACAGATATCGCCGGTGCGGAACCAGCCATCGTCGGTCCATGCCTCGGCGTTCTTCTCGGCGTCGTTGTAGTAACCCTCGAACAGGCAATACCCCTTGACCAGTATTTCGCCGCGGTTTCCCGGCCCGAGAACGGCATCGGTCTCAACGTCGCGGATCTGCACTTCGATTCCCCGAAAGGGAAACCCCGATGTCTGCGTTCGCTTCGCAAGCGAGTCATTGATGTCTCCAAACGAAATCACGCCGCCACACTCGGTCATGCCGTACGCGCTGATACCAACGGCTCCAGGCATGCGTTCTTGCATCGAGACGAGCAACTCCGGCGGTCCTACATTGTTCACGATCCGAATGGACTGTTTCGTGTCGTCGTAGTCAGGGTGGTTCAGCATGGCTTCGGTGATCGTTGGGAAGCTCGCGAAGTTGATTGTTGCCTTCTCGCGCTCCATGTACTCGATGGCCTCGGCGGCATCGAAGTACTCCATGGTGAGCAGTGCTGCTCCGGCGTCGATACACGCAATGAGCGGCAGTACAAAACTCATGTGGAACATTGGCAGCGGATCCCACATGCGATCCGTCGGCTCAAGGAAGAACCGGGTGCGCCCTGACTCGATTGCCGGTCGCACAAGCGCTTCATGTGAGATTGGGCAGCCCTTTGGCATTGCGGTTGTGCCCGACGTGTACATCATCATGGCAACGTCGCGAATCGAGAGGCGAGAACGGCACAGCTCGACGTACTCCAGCGTTGTCTGATTGGCCAACGCCGCGAAGGTGGCGTCTCCGACCATGCCCGGTGGGACTCGGTCGCCGATCAGCACGATCGATTGCAACGCTGGAGCTTCAGGTAGCGCAAGCGCGAGAGGGTCGCTTTGATCGGCCAACGATGGAAACGACTCGTTGAGGAGCGCAACGAAGTCCACGTGCTCGACAACCTTGTCGGAAGTCACGAGCACCTTGAGATCGGCGTCGGCTATGACGTAACCGAGCTCCTTGGCCTTGTATCGGGCATTGATCGGTACGGGCCAAGCCCCAAGCATCTGGCTGCCGATAAGGAGGTCGACGAATTCTTGGCAGTTCGACATCAAGATGCCAACGTGATCACCGGCACCAATGCCGATCGCCGCAAGGGAACGAGCCGCAGTACGGCAACGCTCGTACAGGTCGGCAAAGGAGACCTTGACGCCAGGGAACATGAGCGCCCAATCTTGCGGCTCCCGGTTGACAGCTCGTGCGAGCAGATCCGGCAACGTGTAGACGTCGGCAATAGTTCGTGGGTCGGTCATCGATGTAGCTTTCCAGGAATGACTCGATCTACCCAAGACGTGGTGGCGTCACACCTCGCCGCAGTCATCGACGGCGACGTTGCTGCCATGGCTGCTGACTATGCCGACGACGCAATCCTGGAGCGGCTCGGCGACGTGTATCGAGGTCAATCAGCGATTGCGGACTACTTCGCGTCCGTTCCGCAGCGATTGGGAACCGCGCGCGTAGTGTTCGATGCGGTGGACACCAACGGCGACTCCGTCACGTTTTCTTGGCACCTCGAAGGCGCGGCAAGCCGCGTGTCCGGCACCGACGTATGTCGCGTCGTCGGGGGAGCGATAGTCCACCAGGTCGTCCACCTCGACGTCGCTGATTTTTGAATCACGACGCGTTCGCGTGGTATCCAACCACTACGCCGAAACCCACGTTGGGAGATCCGCATGCCGACCACCGAAGAGATCGAGGCTGAGCTCGACGCACGGGGACACATCGTGACGTCGTGGGATGACCTTGGATCGGTCACACCGGAATCCACCGGTATTGAGACCTTCCAGTACCGCATCGGGCTTCCCTCACAAGATGGGTCACCCACTGTGTTCAAAGCGCACTTTCCGCCAAATTGCCGAGTCGAGGCGCACACCCACGCCTGTGACTACAGCGAGATCATCCTGCAAGGCTCGCAGAAGGTCAGCGGCAAATGGCTGCACGAGGGCGACATACGGATCGGCTTAGCGAACAAGGGGTACGGCCCACTGATCGCTGGGCCCGAAGGAGTCACGGTGCTCGTCATCTTCGCGACTGGTAACTGGCCAGCTATCACCATCGGCGCAGGCGATGGCAGCTCGCTCGGTAGCGAAGAACTCCAGGCTGCCTTCTCCTCAGCAAGCGGTAGTTAGCCACGTCGACCAACGAGACCGGAGATATCCCATGGTCAATGCCGACCACACCACATCTGCCTCACCGGCACTCCATAGCGGTGAAATCGCCGCCATCGCACCCAAGTTCGCCGAAGGTTACGCCCGCGTGCGCGATGTCACCGACCACGACGGGGCCTGTCCCGCATGGGCGAAGGCACTGTTCATGAGCGCAGCTGCAGCCGTGCGAGACCACGATGCAATGTGTCGCCGCGAACTCGCACGAGCGGTCACCGTAGGTCTGAGCGAGGAAGCGGCCGGTGGCGCGGCCCTCGCCGTGCTGATTTCTCGGGGCGAAGCGGTCTACGAACGATTCCGTGCCGCAGTCGACAGCGTGTTCGATATCGAACGGCCGACGGCACCGCCGCAGGCCCCTCCGTTTGAGATCGACCGCCAGGGTGCGCTCGACTATTTCACTGAGTATTTCGGGTTCGTCCCGGACTACATCGACCTCATGGCCGACGACGCCCCACGAGGGCTCGAGGGGTACGTGCTGATGCGTCAATGGTCGTTGGCCGAGAATCCGTTGGGCGCCAAGTGGGTCGAACTCATGTTGTGCACCATGAACGCCGCGGAGTTCTCGAGCCGGTTTGTCAACGTGCACGCCAATGGCGCACGCGCCGCCGGCGCGAGTGAAGCCGAAATCGTCGAGTCAGTGGTCTGCGCCATTCCGGTCTCAGGTGTCGCCGCATGGCTCCCAGGTGCCGACGGCGTTATGGAAGGCCGCGGGTAGTCCGCTCCTCGCTTCGCTCGGGCTGTCGTAGCCCTACGAGTGCGTCTTCCCGGGGGCTTTTGTGACCTGCGGGTAGTCGGCTCCTTGCTTCGCTCGGGCTGTCGTAGCTCTACGAGTGCGTCTTCCCGGGGGCTTTTGTGACCTGCGGGTAGTCGGCTCCTTGCTTCGCTCGGGCTGTCCGAGTTTTACGAGTGTGTCTTCCCGCCATGACTCAGCGACCCGGTAAAGACGACGGGATACTTGCCAAAGTACGGCCGGGTGGTCGAGTCATCCATCTCAGGTGGATTGTCGGGATCTGGCCGACAGCCGTGGTCAAACATTGTCTGCACAGCCACAGGCACCAAGCCAAAGAGATGGTCGTCTTCGGTCGCTTGGCTATCGAAGACCAACCCTGCCGCGAGGTCCTGTCCGATACACGCGTGCATGCCCTGGCCGAAACTCAACCCCCAGGGAGTCACGCCGTCGCCCAAGGAACGATCTGGATTGAACGCCTCGGCGTCGTCGCCATAGATCGACTGGCTGCGATTAGCCTGGTTCAGGTCGATCGTGACGCGGTCACCCATGGCGATCATGATTCCCGAACTGAGTTTGATGTCGGCCAGCGCCCATCGTTGGCTGGTTGGTGACGAACCTTGGAGTCGAATGGTCTCATGGGTGCATCGCTGCACGAAGCCGCGATCGTTTTGCACCCGATCCGCATCTTCGGGATGAGCGTCGAGCCATTTGAAGATGTTGTGCATGCAGCGAGTGAACGCTGTGGCCGACGTATGAGCTCCAGCAAGAAGATAGAACGCGATCTCGCGGCGCAGGCTCTCGCGAGTGAGGTCAACCTTGTCCTGGTTGCGCAGCAAGACCATGAGCACATCGCGGGGCAGCTCTTCTTCGTCGATCTCACCAGCTTCGAACTGCGCGAGCAGGGCCTGCCTGCGCGCGATTCCAGGGTTCAGGAACTCTTCGTCGAACTTGACCAGTTGTGCTTCGATCTCAAGACGCTTGGCGTCCTTGTCGCCGGTGTAATGCGCCAGCGTTGCTCCTTCGATGAAGGTGCCCAGATAGTCGTACAGATGAAAGGTTTCTTCCGGCGTGCCTCGAGGCCGGTCAACCCCTGCAGTGAGCGCCGCGAGGTTCATCATGAGTTGATGGCCGAAGTCGACGAGTTCGGCTTTGCCCTCTGCGATGTAGGGCTTGACGGTGGCTTCGATGATCTCGGGAAAGAGATCGCGCTCGTAGTGAAAGAACGTATCTCGGCGGAACAAGCGGTTCTCAAGACGACGACGAGCGCGGTGTTCGTCGGCATGCAAATTCACGAGCACATCGCCCATGATCACTTCGCCCGCGTCGTACAACGCTTGCCGCAGATCCTTGCTGCGATAACACTCGCGTGCATCTTCAAACGTCGTGATCATGATTTCGGCCATGAGCGCTCCCTTGCTATTTCGTCAGCGTAGATCGCTGCACTCTCTCAATCGAAGACGACCGGATATCGGCTGTAGTGCTTTCGTGTCGAAGTGGGGTCGAGCGTCGGCGGCTCGGATGGGTCTTGGCGCCCGCCCGCACCCAAGAACGCATGCACCATCACGGCCACAGTGCCAAAGAGTTGTTCGTCGCGTGGCCGTTCAGGGTCAATCTCTAATCCGCCATCGAGCTCAGCACCAATACAGGCGTGTGCACCTGCACCAAAACTCAGACCCCACCGGGCGATCCCGTCTGGTATCTCGCGATGGGGATCGAAGCGGTCTGCCGCCATACCAAAGACGTCGGGGTCTCGGTTGGCAGCGGTGAGGTCGAGCACGATCAGTGCGTTCTCAGGAAGCAGCGTGCCGTCGCCGAGTTGCGTGTCGGCCACTGGGCTTCGGTACGCCACGGGGCTCGCTGGGTTCAATCGCAACGACTCGTGCATGCAGCGCTGGACAAATGCGATGTCGTGGCGGGCGGTGGCGAGGTCATCTGGGTGGTCGGCTCCCCAAACCAACAGGTCGTCGACTGTGTGGGTGAACGCGTTCGCGGTTGAATGCGCGCCAGCTTGCAGATACAAGCACATCTCCCGTAGGACGACGTCCGGCGCAAGCTCAAGCCGCTCGTCATGCAGCAGCAACGTTGTCAGGACATCTTTGGGTAACACATCATGTTCGATCTGGCCGGCACGGGCCTGGCGCACGAGCACGCGTCGACGCTCGATCGATGGCCGAAACGTCTGGGTTTCGAACGCCGCCAACGCGTCACGGACCTCGGCGCGCACGTCGTCCTTGTCGCGCGTTGAATGCATGATCGTTGCGCCCTCGCTGAACTTCTTCACGATCGCGTACAGGCGTTCGGTCGCGGCGACATCGGCAGGGTCATGGTCGATCCCAGCGATCGTGGCCGTAAGACTCAACGCCGACCGGTAGCCGATGCGCGCCAAGTCGCCGCGCCCAGCGTCGACGAATGGTCCGAGCGTCGTTGTAATCGTGTCGCCGAGCACCTGATGTTCCCAGTAGCTAAAGACCTCTCGGCGAAAGAGGCGGTTTTCTACCCGTCGGCGCTCGCGGTGCTCGTCGCCATGAAGATCGAGAATGGTGTCTGCGGTGACAACAGCGCCCTCGCTGTAGCCCGCTTGACGCAGCGACTTTGACCGGAACGCGTCACGCACCGCATTCCACGACGTGAGGGTGATTGGTGCAACTGCTGCTGAGGACACAATGCGATACTAGGTTTACAACGTGGCTAGCTCCGAAGAAACCGTGCGGCGATGGCTCGATGCCGTCGAAGCACGCAACATCGATGCGGTTCTAGATTGTTTCTCGAATGACGGGCAATGGCAGAACGTGCCCAGACCACCAGCGGTCGGCCATGTTGCGATCCGTACCATGCTCGAACCCATCTTGCTGCGTAGCGACCGCGTGCAGTGGGACATTGTGACCGAGTCCTACAGCCAGCATCGTGCCTGGCTCGAGCGGATGGACCGATTCGTCATCGACGGCACCGAATATGCGGTGCGATGTAACGGTGTGCTTGAGTTCGAGCCCGATACAGGGCTGATCTCTGAGCTGCGCGACTATGTGGACCTTGCCGAATGGCGAAGTCGGCTCTCGGCGGTAGAGCTCTAGTTCCCCCTAATGGTTGTACGCCCGCTCGTAGGTCAAGATGTCGGTCGCCCAGTTGCCGACCTTCCATCCAGGGATTCGCCCATGCTCTGGCCACGGCGCTGCGAGGTCAACTCGGCACCCCCTGCTAATAACTTCGCTGAGTCGCGACTTGTCGTTCAGCATGGTGATGTCGACCGATGGATCACCATCGACAACGAGCACGTCGGCCAGTTTCCCAACCTCAACGGTGCCAAGCTCATCTTCCATTCGCATGGTCCACGCGCCGTTTTTGGTCGCAGTTGTGATCGCCTCGACTTCGGTCAATCCGAGCTGCTCAACGAAGACCTGCATCTCTCTGGCATGCCAGTGCCCATAGGGCGTCAACGCAAATCCACTCTCGGAACCCGAAATGATCCGGACACCAGCGTCGTATGCCTTACGCATCATCTTGGCCGTAGCGGCGATTTCTCCCCGGAAGACGGCTTCCATCCCCGGCGTTGCTCCGACGCTCTCGCCAAAGTCCGCCAGGTTGGCCAGGAAGGTAAATGTCGGACAGATCGACGAACCATTGTCGATGACCGCCTGCAGCCCGTCGTCATCGATGAACGAAGCATGCAGAATGAGATCGACTCCGGCTTCGGCGCAGATCAGCGTGCTCTCAGGACTGCGGCAGTGAGCCATGACTGGAATGCCGAGTGAGTGGGCTGTCTCACAGGCCGCCTTCACCTCGTCGCGGCTCCAAACCATGACTTCGCCAGCTCGCCCAGGGATAGACCCAGTGGCATGGATCTTGATCCAGTCCGCACCGAACTTGATGTGGCGGCGAGTCCACATGATGACGTCATCGACCGAGTTCACGATCTGGGCGTACCCAACCGTTCCCTCATCGGGGATCAGCCGGCCGGCCGTTCCGCCGACGGCGGTGAGCAGCGCCTGAACCCCGGTTCGCATCCGAGGGCCGCCGATGACGCCAGCCTCGATTGCATCTCGCATCGATGGGCCTACGCCATGGGCAGTGTCGGGATCGACAAACGACGTCACACCGGCCCGCAGAATCTTCTGCAGATTCTGTGCGGTTGTGAGCGCGACCATGGTGGGGTCGCGATGGAAGAACAGCTCGTCGTTAGACTGCACATCGTCGAAGGTGCAGTGAAGATGACTATCGATGAGCCCCGGCATGACGGTCTTGTTGCTGGCATCGATCGATGTCACGCCTTCGCCCGCTTGAGCAATTGCATCGTCACCGAGTGCAGCGATCGCGCCGCCACTCAACAGGACTGCTGTGTTGGGCTGTGGCGCCGCGCCTGTTCCGTCGATGAGGGCACCGCCAACGAGCAACAAGTCTTCAACCATGAGTGCAGGGTAGTGCCGTAGCCGGTGACGATGGGTGGTTTGAGCGAGTGCATCGGCGTTGCTCGCAAGGCCGCAGGAACCGGCACTCCTTGGTGCGGAATGGCGGTTTCGAGAACGCAGTGAGCAGCGTCGAAGTGCCGTTCACACCCATGCAAACGTTGCCGGTTGCGGCACTCGTTATGTAAGCGCGTGCTGGCCCATTCTCTATGGTGGACATATGGCGTATCGAATTCAGATTGTGCTTGACGACTGCATGAGTGCTGGTAAGTGTGTGGGCGACTATCCGCAAACATTTCGTTTCAATGACGACGAGTTGGCCACGCTCATCGACCAGGGTCACACGCTGTCCGATGAACAGCTAATGCGAGCAGCCCGCAATTGTCCAAGCCGCGCGATCCAACTCTTCGACGAAGCGGACAATGAGGTCGCGACCTAGTGTCCTCTGACCTGCAGGAGTCACCGTTATGACAAAATCAATGATCGTCACCGGCGCCGCAGCTGGCATTGGTGAGTCGATCGCTCGTGCCGCAGCGGCAGCCGGCTATCGCGTTGGCGTCTTAGACATCGATGGTGCCGCAGCTCGCGCGGTGGCGGACTCGCTGCCTGACGCCGTCGCCCTCGAAGCAGCTGTGAACGATCCTGGTCAGATCGAGAGTGCCTTGGACGCCTTCGGCACACCAGATGCGTTGGTTAACAACGCCGGCATCGTCAGATTTGGAACGTTGCTGGATCAGAGTGTCGACGACTGGCGGGCAGTGGTTGACGTGAACCTGTCTGGCGCTTTCATCTGTTCGACCGCGTGTGCCCGTCGTATGGCCACGGCTGGCCAAGGCTCAATCGTGAGCATCACGTCGATCAACGGCATCGCTCCTGGGCCAAACGCCGGAGCGTACGGGTCGACCAAGGCGGCAATAGACATGCTGAGTCAACAGATGTCAATCGAGTGGGGGCCGCTGGGAATCCGCTCGAATACTGTCGCGCCTGGCCTTATCGATGGTGGTATGTCGGCGCCGATCTTCGCCGACCCAGAGTTTCGACGCCGCCGTTCAGAAAAGGTTCCTGCCGGTCGGCTTGGCACCGTTGAGGACATCGCTCACGCGGTGCTCTTCCTCTGCTCTGACGAGTCGCAGTACATCACTGGTCATCAACTCGTCGTGGACGGCGGTGTGATCAATTCGATCATCGCGAACCTGCCGAGGCCCGCGTCTGTCGATGGCGTTGGTGCGCCGGACTAGCGCCGAAACAACGCCCGAGCTGACGCTTGGTCAGCATCGCTGAATCGCTCTATAAGTCGCCCGGTTGCCGACGACGGACTAGCGCCGCAGCACCCGCGAGCTGACTCTTGGTCGCCATCGCTGAATCGCCCTATCAGTCGTGCGGTTGCCGACGACGTGCGCGTTGAATTCCCCTAGCGCGGCTTGGCTCCGCCGCCGACACGTACGATCTCGCCGGTCACCCAACTCGCTGCGTCGGACGCAAGGTAGAGGCAGGCGGCGCCGATGTCTTGGGGTGTGCCGAGGCGGCCCATTGGAATGTTCCACTTGTCGAGAACCTGGTCCAGCTCGGACTCGTCGTGGCCGATGGCGGTGAGCATCACTTCGGTCGGGATGGCGCCCGGGGCGACCGCATTTACGCGAATGTCGGGCGCAAACTCGGCCGACAAGGTCCAGGTGATTGAGTTCGTTCCGGCCTTTGATGCCCCGTAGTGGACGCTGCCGGGGACCGGGCCGGAGCCAGCACCCGAGGTGATGTTGATAATCGAGCCGGTCTCCATATGCCGCTTTGCGGTGAGACAGCCAACGTAGACCGCAGTTAGATTGAGGGCCAGCGTGCGGTCCCACTCGTCACGGGGCAGTTCGGTGGCGGGGACCTTGAGCGGCGACCCGCCTGCGTTGTTCACCCAGATCGTGAGCTTTCCGAACTCGGCCACCGCTGCCTGAGCTAACGCTTCGACCGCGTCGTCATCGGTGACATCAGTCGTCACAGCAATGGCCCGGCCACCGGCCTCAACGATCGACGCCGCTACCCGCTCGATCTCTTCGGTGCGGCGGGCCGCCACAACGACGGCCGCGCCTGCCTCGGCAAAGGCGACAGCGATACCTTCGCCGATACCTCGGCCCCCGCCGGTGACCACGGCCACGTGGCCGGTCAGGTCGAACAGTTCTGGTGCGGTGGGCACGTTATGACTCCTGGTGTTGGGGGCACTTGGTTACGAGCAGGTCCAGCTGGGCTAGGCCTCGCAGTATGAAGCTGGGTTCGTATTCGAAGGTGTTGCCCGGAGCAAAGCGTGGCAACTCGATTCGCTTCACCAGCTCTTCGAAGGCGACGCGGCCCTCGAGTCGTGAGAGCGGCGCGCCGATACAGAAGTGGTGACCCTTGCCGAACGCGACATGGTCATTGACGTTGTCTCGGGACAGGTCGAAGGACTCGGCATCGGCGAACACCGAAGCGTCGCGGTTGGCGGCAGCGAACATCAGCCACACCGTCGAACCCTGAGGGATCGGGACACCATCGAGTTCGGTGTCGGCCGTGACGTAACGAAACATTCCTTGATTCGGCGCCGAGAGCCGCAGGCCCTCTTCGACCAGGCCATGGATATGCGCAGCGGGGTCGGCCTGCAGCTCTGACCAGACATCGGGCTGTTCGATTAGCATCCGCATGGTCTCGTTCAGGAACTTGGTGGTGGTTTCGTTGCCGGCCACCATGAGCTGCTTGATGATGCCGTACACCTCGGGAAACTCGAGCTTGCGAGTCTGACCGTCAGGCAAGTCTGGGTCGTCGAAGTCGGCATGGGCCAGTCCCGACAAAATGTCGTTCGTCGGGTTGGCCAATCGATCCTGGTACTCGTCGTGCCAGTAGCGCTGCGCCTCGACCTGCGCCCGTGCCGCGTCGAGTCGAGCCTCATCGGGTGGAGTCGCGCCCAGGGCGATGTTCGATGCCTCGGACCAGACTTTGATGCTGTCGATGGTGCCAGGTGACATGTTCAGCGTGTGATGAATGACCCGCACCGGCAGCGAGACCGCAAAGTCGGCGTGGAAGTCGATGGGGCCGTCATCGGGGAACGCCTCGATGAGTTCGATAGCGATCTCGCGCACCTTGTCTTCGAGCGTCGCGATTCGTCGGGCCGAGAACGTTCGAGCGACCAGCTTGCGGTATCTCGAATGACGTGGTGGGTCAACGGTCAACAGGGTCTCGGCGCGAGGCCACCCCTGCGCCATGATCTCGGCCACCTCGGCCATCACCCCGCTCGACGCAACACTCTTCTTATTGGAACCCATCGATGAGAAGGTCGTAGTGTCGCGCAGCACCTCGTTGACCATGTCGTGACGAGCAACGAAGTACATACCCGTCGCCTCGTGATGAAAGACCGGCCCGTGCTCACGCAATGCCTCGTAGTGCTCGAACGGGCATTGCTGGATCTCACGATCCATCGGGTCGTAGTTGGCAAGGTCGACGGCGCTCACGCTCGAACCTTAGTCAGCACGCTCCCACCAAAGTGAACGCCCGTTCATTTGCCTGCGACCTGACTACTATCGATGTCATGACCTCGTCACGCCGCGGCCGCCCTATCGACGCCGATGGCGACGCGACGCGGGCCCGCATCCTGGCTGCTGCTCGTACTGCCTTCGCCGACCTCGGCTACGCCGCGACTACCTACCGGCTGCTTGCGCAGCGAACTGGACTGGCCCCATCGGCGTTGTACAACTACTTCAGCTCAAAGGTCGAGCTCTATAACGCGGTGCATGCTGATGTCCAGCTGGAGAACTACGCGGGATCGATCCTGCCCGCGATCAGTGAGACCGAAACGTTCGCTGACCGGATCGACAAACTGCTTGGATCGTTCGTGATCATGAACGCCGAAGTTCCCGAGGCCGCCAAGTTCCAAGCAGCGGCGCGCGTCGATACCGCCCGTCACGAAGAGCTCGCATCACTGTTTGAAGCACTGCCGACCCAACGTCACCTGATGTTCGTCGAGATGGTCGACCTTGGTATTGCCAATGGCGAGCTCCCCGCTGCTCAACGACAAGAGATCTTGGCGATGCTCGAAACCCTGACCGTCGGCTTGATCGGTGTCTCGGACGAGCCCGAGCTGCACCGCGATGCTGTGCGTGGATTCCGAACCGTCATCGCCGCCCTCATCGAGAACCAAACGACCTCAGGGTGAGTGACCCAACTCCGCGCACGGCAGTCAAGCGCGCCGGCCACCCCGACATGCCGACTGCATTCGCTGGCTTGCCAGCCCGCGTGCGGGCTATGTCGCGTCGCAGGTCATCGGCGTTGACGGCGGAGCGCTCGTCGACCCCGGCTGAGGCAGGCCCAACCGGTTAGCTCTCAGCTCTGCGCTCACGCGCTTGTTCGCCCCGGGTGTGGGCGTGGCCGATGTGTTGCAGGCCGAACGCCTGCTGCTGGGCGACCTGAAAACCCTGAGCGTCGAGCGTCTGGTTCACGGCCAGCTTGGCCAGCTTGAGCGCAAACGCAGGTTTCTCCACAATTCGACCAGCCATGGCCAGCGTGCGGTCCATCAGCACATCTCGAGGAACGACATGATTGACCATGCCCAAGCGGTGGGCTTCGTCGGCGTCGATGGCGTCGCCGGTGAAGAGAAGTTCCTTGGCCTTGCGAATGCCGAGCTCCCACGGATGATTGAACCACTCCACGCCGTTGACGCCGTGGGCCACCGTGAGATCCTGGAAGCTCGCGCCTTCGGACGCAATGATCAAGTCACAGACCCACATGAGCATCAGCCCGCCAGCGATCACCTTGCCGTGCACGGCCGCGATGGTGGGCTTGGGAATGTCGTGCCAGCGCCGACACATGTGCAGGTACATCTCTTCTTCGTAGGCCATTGCGCCTTCGGCCCCGCCACGGTCGTAGGACCCGCCAACCCACATCGGCTCGGCGTCGTACTCACCCGGCCCTTTCAGGTCATGACCTGCTGAGAAGTGGGGGCCATTCGCCGCCAGCACGATGCACTTGACGCTTTCGGTGCGCGCCGCCCGATTGAACGCATCGTTGAGCTCATAGGTCATCTGCTTGTTCTGCGCGTTGCGGGCCTCGGGCCGATCCAGCGTGATGATCGCGATCTGCCCGTCGCTGACCTCTTGGTATTGCACCATCTCTGGCGTTGAAGGTGTTGTTGTGTCTGTCATGTCAGGTCTCCAGTCGGTGATGCTTTACCTTGGGGCCGCCAACCCAGCCGGCCAGATGAATATCAACGTCGATCTTGTCACCCGAGACTCGGCGACCGGCAGGGGTCACGATGGCGACTCGGCCATCCTTCAACACGACGCGAACATTTCCCTGGCCATCTTGCTCATAGAGCGCACCGGTCATGGGATGCACGATGCCTTTCACAGCTCGACTCCGACTTCGCGTTCGGTGGCCAGCTCGCCAGCGTCGATCCACTCGTCGAGCTTGTGGTGGATCCAGCGCACCTTCGACTCCATGTAGTCAGACATGGTGACCGCCCCCTTCCGTGAGGTTTCGAGCCCCTTCTGGACCTTGGACATATTGGCGAGATCCTGGTCGAAGATCTTGCCCAGCATGCCGAGCTCGGGTGCATCGGTGAACACCTCGTCGGGGCCAAGCCAATGGACTGGCGCTGGCGGCGGACGCTCACCAGCAAATGGTGACAGCAAGAGCACTTCCATGATCGAGGTGCGATGGTCGTCGCCGTTCGGCCGGAACCGGTACACGATGCGGTTGAACGACCCCCACGGATGGAAGTTGGGGAAGACCGTGTAGTCGAAGTTGTCGATCATCTCCGAGTCGCTCCACTCGTCGGCCAAATCGCCGACGATGGGGCGCCATCGGTCGCGTGCCTTCGACGCTGCAACCCGGCGACAGGTATCGCCTTCAGGCACTTCGAACGGTGTGTCCTCATCGACCCGGATGTCCAACATCGCCCGCAGCATCTCATCGGGCACGACCTCGTAGGGAAGCATCGGCGACGATGTGCCCGCGGGCGTGATCACTCTCGAGCAGTTGTCCCACACGTCGATCTGGCTGTTCGAATTGCCGATGTACTTCGCCGTATGGGGATGCGTCGTGTCGGCGTGATAGGCCTCGCAGAATGCCTCTTGCGAGATCTTCCAGTTGCACTCGATGACCTTGGCCACGTGGACTTCGACATAGCGACTGGCCAGGTCCCACCGGTCAAAGTGGTCCAGACCATCGCCGGCCCACTCCTCGAAGGGCTCAGCCATCAGATCAGGGTTGATGAACACGAACCCTTGCCATGTCGCCACCTGCACTTCGGGAAGCTGGAACTCACCGGCTTCGACTCGATCGGCCAACGTCGAGAAGTCCCAGTCTGCTGGGGCCTGCTTGAAGCTTCCGTCGAGTTCCCAGGCGAAACCATGAAACGGACAGCGGATCTCGCTATCGCAATGGCCGTCGAAGTCCTTGAGTTGGCGGCCGCGATGCAGGCATGAGTTCCAGTACGCCTTAATCGTGTCCGGTGCCGTGCGGACGACGAGGAAAGAACTGCGCGCAATCTCGTACACCACATAGTCACCAACATCGGGCAGGTGCTCCTCGCGGCAGGCGAATTGCCACACCCGACTCCACACATGGGCGACTTCCTTGTCATGCCACTCGCGGCTGGTGTAACGCTCGGCCGGCAGGTCGTCGCTGCCGAAGTATCGGGAAGACTCGGCCCGCAACTCCGCAGGGACCTCGTGCGTATCAGTGTCGAGTAGCTTCTGGAAACTGATCCCCGGCGAACGGGCCACCCCCGGCGCTGGTCGATCGTCAATGCTCATCGGTTCTCCTGACTGTGTTTCACCGCTCCGCTCGGGCCGACGTTCGTCGGATATGGCCACGATTCGGTTGGGCGGCTCCGTCCCTCCGCCGTTATCGCTCGGTCCCTCGCTCTTGACCACTGTATATGAACGATAATTCATATCGGCTAACGTCCACACCAAAGCAGCCGGCGCGGTCAGCGCCGGTGGTCGGAGCGGTGAAACAGGGGGAGCAATGGATCTTCAACTTCAGGGCAAGCGGGCGCTGGTGTCGGCTGGCCACAAGGGCATTGGCCGCATTGTGGCCACCCGACTACTCGAAGAAGGTGCCTCGGTGGCGATTTGTTGCCGGCGCGCCGACGAGCTGGACGAGGCGGTCGCTGAGCTCTCCACTATTGGTACGGCGGTCGGTCAGGTCTGCGACATGGCCGACCCCAATGCAGTGGCTGCGTGGGTGGTCTGGTCAGCCGAGACACTGGGCGGCATCGACATCTGCGTGGGCAACGCCAGCGCCAGCGGCCAGCATGGCGAGGGGCCTACTCCCTGGCGAACCAGTTTCGACGTCGACATTCTTGGCACGGCCATGTTCTACGAAAACGCAAAGCCGTTCCTGGTGGAATCTGACGCCGCGGCCATCGTGCAGATCGCCACAATTACCGCCATCGAACACCACGACGTTCCAATTAGCCCGAGCTATGGAGCCAGCAAGGCGGCAACCATCAACCTCGTTGCCCAGCTCGCTCAGCGGTGGGGCGCCGAAGGCATCCGAGCCAACACCGTCTCGCCCGGACCCATCTTCATCGAAGATGGGCGCTGGGATGACATTCGCGATCGCCGACCCGCGCTCTACGAGCGAGACCGGCTGATGCACCCGAGCGAACGAATGGGAACCGGCGATGAGGTCGCCGACGTGATCGCCTTCCTGGCATCACCTCGGGCTAGCTGGGTCACCGGCGCGAACGTCGTCGTCGACGGCGGCTACACCAAGCAAGTCGGCTTTTAGGTGGCTGCCTATCTGCTCGCGCAGGTCGAGATCAACGACCGTGACGGATTCGGCGACTACACCAGCGTCTTCGCACCAACGCTTGAACCCTTCGGCGGCAAGGTGCTGGCTGCCGACGACGACGCCACGCCGGTGGAAGGTGTATGGCCCACCGGCCGTGTTGTCATCATCGAATTCGATACTGCCGACACAGCAAAAGCCTGGTACGAATCCGACGCATACCAAGACATCTCGTCAATCCGCCGCGCCCACAGCGACGCCGCCATGGTGATCGTCAGCGGTTCGTGACATCTTCACACGCCGCCGGGGAGATGGCCGGACCTCTGTTGTGCGTTGGACTGTTATATTATGATCGAGTATTCCCATACAACGCGGGAATTGGAGATCCGAAGTGTCACCGAGCTACGTAATGAAGGTTTCCCAGAACGGTCAGGTCTCGATTCCTGCGAACACGCGGTCGCGATGGCAGAGTGACCGGGTGGTGATCGTCGATCTTGGAGATCGAATCGTGATCCGGCCGTTACCTGATGATCCAGTGGGTTCGCTGCGAGGGAAGTACCGAGGAATCGGCCCCGACAGTGACGAATCACGGCAGATCGAACGCACAGCCGCAGCTGCTCGTGAGCTCCGCGAGTGATCCTCGATGCATATGCGGTGGTCGCGTTCCTGCGTGACGAACCAGCTGCGGAAGAGGTCCAGGCTTTGCTGGTCGGTAATCGAGGCGCATCATTGACCGTTGTGGGTGTCGCCGAAGTTCTCGACCGGCTCATTCGCCTCGGAGGTATCGATGAGGAAGAGGCGGCATTGGATCTGGCTCAGCTTTCCCTGGCCGATCCAGAGCCGCTAGAGGTGTCGGTTGCTGCAGCTGCGGGCCTTTTGCGAGCACGGCGGTATCACCGGACACGATGTGCGGTCAGCCTCGCTGACTGCATCGTGGCCGAAGTGGCGCGCCCGAACGGCACTGCAGTAGTAACAAGTGACCCACATCTCCTCGACGTGTGCGCGACCGAAGGAATCGCCGTCGAAGTTCTCCCTGACACGCAGGGGCGTCGGTGGACCAGCGAGGCTGAGCAATAGTCCTCGGTCGGTCGCGTCCGAATGCGCCGGTTGTTCAGCGCAAAGTCTTGCATTGCGGACCGCGGTTGGGCGCTGCTTAGCACTCACGTTGAATAGGGACCTGCGCATACGTTTGAATTGCGAACTGAGGCACAAAACCGTGCCGTCGAAGGTTGCGCTCGGATGCTCCTCCGCTAGACGCGGTGGTGGCGATCAAGTCGCAGCCATGCCTGGTGGCCAGATCTATCCGATAGCGGAGCAGAGCAGCCTGAACGCCGCGACGTCGTTCCACCGGCACGGTCGACATCCCGCCCAGTGTTGCAACTCCATCTCGTATTGTCGAACTTGCGCAACCGAGTGGTCGACCATCGGACGCGTCGAAGGCGAGGAGCAACGAATCATCGGCCTTGTTGGCTGCGATAGCCCATGCATCGGCGGCTCGGCGGGCGTTGACGGACGCGTGGCCCCAACCAGCGGCACTCGTCTCCTGCCACAGGAGAAGATCTGCCTTAGTCAAGGCTGGCCGAACGAGCACATCTTCTGGCGCCGTGATAGGTGGATCGACAGCCCACTTCGCTAGTGCAGTTACATCAGCCTCGAGCACATGTGCGAATCCGTTGGCCTTGAGCACGCTCAACGTGTCCTTGAGCGTTTCGGGTGAGACCTCGACCGTCGGGTTGACTCCGCTGGCCCTGCTAAGTCGCACGACCTGATCGATGTCGCTTGCTGACAGACCGTGGTCGAGGCCAATGGCCATTGCTCGATTGACGTACATCCCAGCACCCGAAAGCACCAGCCATCCACCGGCGACGGGATGACTCTCACTTCCCCGTTCTCGGGCACTCGATGTGAGTGCCTCACAGTGGGCGACGTTGTTGAGTGCCCATACCCGAAGCTGACGACGCGCCAACACATCCATCTGCCCATAGTGCCGCAAACGATGCCGCCCTGATACCTCGGTCACGGAACGCCCACCCCGCAACTCGACTTCGAGGCTCTATCGAGCGCAGCAGAACGGCCCAACCATGGCACTGCAAACTCTCGGTCGTCGGCGCTCGACTGCGCATCGCTGGCTATGGAGCGGAGCCGGAGGGTCCAGCCCGCTTTATCGGCGGACCAGGCAGACCGTTTGCTCCGCCCGACGAGTTGCGATTTCGAAACTCCTTGGCCCCAATGATTGTTGGAACGCGCTGGCGCCTCGACAGCTACTCGGACTAGACCATGTCAATGATCGATCTCGTCTGCTGGGACTTTGGTGACACGCTTGTCGATGAGATGTTCATGCGCATCGCCCCCGAGGGCATTCCCGGGTGGGCGACAGCGTATGAAGCGGCGTTGCTCGCGAAACCCGGTTACGTCGATGACTGGATGCTCGGTCGAGCCACCATGAACGACCTCATCCCTGAGCTTGCGGCCCGGTTGCCCTTGACGCCATTTGCGATCGCATCCCATCTGCGAGCGGTGTGGCGAGAGGTCGCGTGGTTCGACGATGCCCAAGGAGCGATCGCCATGGTCGGTCAGGTTGGTGTTGCGCAAGCGATTGTCACCGTGAATCCGCATGAGTTTCATGGCATCGCTGCCTCGTGTGGCCTTGACCGAGTGCTACCGCTGATCGTCACCAGCGCCCATCTGGCAACCGAGAGCAAACCAGCGATGGCCGACCACGTCCGGGCGCTGTCAGGCCTGGCGCCCGGTCTGGCGACCACGCTGCTCATCGACAACCGCCACGACAACGTGACTGCTAGATCGAAGCGGGCGGGCTGGCCCTGTTCTATGAGCGCGACGCCGGGTCGCTTTGGGGCCTGGCCGAGCTACTCGACCAAACGGACTA
>Ga0209828_1000499_pt1 | contig 37215 bp, 31 predicted proteins | sample MaitaG_FD_187429 | JGI IMG/M metagenome (GOLD analysis project Ga0209828, IMG submission 187429) | Marine algal microbial communities from Maine, USA - Maine_Asex2 metaG (SPAdes) (version 2) | ecosystem: Host-associated > Algae > Red algae > Unclassified | place: Maine, USA | collected 2015-01-05
ATCTATCTATTGGTAATTCTTAATTTGAATTGTATATATATCTGAAATTCTCAAGGCTTCGTCCATTCATAGACCTTTTATTTGTCTCGATTAAACCACAGTTTACTCTTATAACAAATAAAGATTCCTACAAATAAACCGATAATATCGGCCATGCCATCGTATACATCCATATTCCGTCCTGGAATGTAATGTTGTAAAACTTCTGTCATAATTCCAAGTCCTATTCCTGCAACAGCAGCACCCAATATCTTTCCTCAATCTATAAATCGTAATCCAATTTGGTTCCCTAGATTTAAGAATATGGCAAAATGAGCCAACTTATTAGGGTTGTTTCCAGCTATTATCCCATTGCCAGGTGCGAGAGTGACCAGTAAAATAAGTATTATACTTATTTACAGCCATTCATCTCTTCGCTTCCCTAGTATCTCTAAGCTCATAATGTCTCAATGTATCCAATATGCCCAATTTACAAAATTCTGATTAGCTCAATTTCGATTTTTAAGTATGCAAAGTCAATGAACGGTTTGAATATATGCGACTATATACTGTATTTACCCTTAACAATTAAGATATTATTTCTAGGGTAAACCCTGATTTTTAGAAAAAGTCAAAATATATACACTTTCGGACCAACATTTGTACTATTTCATTCGTCTGTATTATCAGTTGCGTTAATCTAATTCCTAATTAACATTATTGACCCAAAACGTTCCAGTAGCATAGCTATGGAAGTGGACTTTTACGTTATTGGTGAGATATGTGATCATTTTAGATTAGCAAAGCAGACCATGAATTAAATTTTGTAATCCCCAATTTATCTAACAAATTAAATGAACATATTTTTAAGCACCTTCAAATATCTATCTATTATTCTTCTTGTAACTGTCAATGTATTGGCCTACAGGCAAGCATATAACTACACACACTTCCAAAAGCAGTTGGACAAGGAGTCTATTAGCGCAAATGATGTAGCGTTAACTCAAAGTATTCGGACCCTATTCCAGAATGTCAGTATATCAAAGCCTACAAATCAAGTGGTCCCTAAGAAGTCTTATGAGACTATACATGTAGCAGGCAACGATAATTTAGAAGGATGGTTAATCAACGTCAAAAATCATAAAGGAGTGATCTTATTATTCCATGGTTATGCCAGCTGTAAATCTAACCTATTAAATTACTCAGACCAGTTCAATGAATGGGGTTATTCTACCATACTGATGGATTTCACAGGACATGGCGGGTCCGAAGGAATTCAAACTACCATTGGGTTCAATGAAAGTGCGGATGTATTAGCGACTTATGAGTTTGTGAAAGATTGTTTCCCAAAAGATGAAATCATACTCTTCGGTTCTTCTATGGGTGCCGTATCTATCATGAAATCAATCAATGACTATTGCATAGAACCTGACAGAATTATCATACAATGTCCATTTAGCACTATGGTTGCTAACTTAAGAAACAGAATAGAGACCATGAAAGCGCCGACTTTTCCATTGGCAGAAGTATTGACACTCTACGGAGGTATCGCGAATGGATTCAATCCATTCAATCACAAGCCAATAGAATACGCTAAAAACATCGATATACCTACATTACTTTTACACGGCAAAAAAGACATGAGTGTGACCGTCGATGAAATAAAAGACATATTTAAAAATATACCCGGCTATAAACAACTGGTTTTACTTGAAAATTCAGCCCACGAGAATTATCTAAATAAAGATAGCAAGGATTGGGCAACCAATGTGTTGGCCTTTCTAAATTAAAATATACATTAATTAAATACACAAAAAGCTCAGAGATTTTCTGGGCTTTTTTTATTGCTGTCCATGAGATGAATTCATACTTCTTCTTTCCTACACCCAAATCATCAATTCATCAATAGTCTGGTATATACAATCAATCCAGGCATAATAGTTTGTGTCGCATAAGGAATGATGAAAACGGTTCATATATCCATCATCTCTCGACGGAGGAGATAAATGCTGTAATCACTTATTGTTATTAGTTTTATTATGAAATAGCTATTTGTTATAATGAAATTGACAAATCAAAATTTCTATTCTTTTCTCGCGATTTGAATTTTCTTGAATTCGATAATCCAATCTATGCTCCATAGCTATTCTTCTAGAACAGAATCCAGTGTAATTTTTACGAAATGGTTCAGGTTTTCCAATTCCCTAAAACGGATCTCTCTGAATTTCTTTTATAAGGGATATTGATTCGCATGACAATTTTTTCATCTTCATTTGGCCAACATATGCACTGTTGCCACGCAAATTTAAACCAAAGAACATTCATTCTACAATTCTGAATTCAACAGTTTCATCGTTTTCTAATTCGTTTAATGATTGCTCAAGCATGTTTCTGTTAGCCTCTGTAGAAAGTAAATATTCAGTTTCAACAATGCTGTTGTATTCGGAAAGTGCCATGATAATAATTGCGTCTCTATCACCATTTCGTGGAACAATGAGAATGTCTTTGTTTTCATCAACTGAATCAAAGTACGATTTAAGATTTGCCCATAACTTCCTAAATGTTGTTGTAGTCATAAGAATAAATGTACTCGTGTACGTACACATTATCAAGTTTTAAATATGGTTGTTTTTTGGGTTGAAATTATATTATCCATAAATAACTGGTTTGAATACTTAAGAATCATTGAATTAGGTAAAAAGAAAACTGAGAGATTTACTATCAAATTATAGATTAATCTACAAAAAATTGTTTTTCATGTATAGTTTGAAGGATAGGATTAAACATCAATCAACTAAAGGGAATGAGAACGCAATAAAGTACCATTGTAGCTTGCCTATTATATCCCTAATTTTATCAAAAAGCCTCGAAATAGCTACGCTATATTTGTGTCTTTTGCCTTATTTGGAACAAAATATCCTAACCCCAAATTTGATATTTTATTTAACTCTCATCCCTAGGGTAATTCCAAATGCTCAAGTCAAAAAATTATTCAACTCACTAAAACCTGTAGCATCCACTTACTTATAACTATTTGTCCTCAATTTATTCACAACAGTATTACACCTTATTCGGATGGGTTATCTTTCTCCCATAATTAGATATAAGGAAAACTATGATAAAATACGAAGAGGCTCAAATCAATGCCATAAGTGTACATCAGATTGGCAATAAAGCAGCGAGAGATGGGATCAGACTAACGCAGCATGAAACAAAAATAACCGACACAAGATTGAAAGAAGTGATGGCGGATTATTTTTTTAAGAGCTTCAAAGAGCCCGAATTTTTCTTTATGCAAATTGAGAATGATGAGGAAGAAATCAACCCAATGTATCAATTGGCATCAAATCTATTTAAAAATCAAGATTCAACTCATCAAACATCTATTGAAATAGCAGAACATTTATATGCAAAATCAGATCATCCAAATATAAAGTCAGGAGATTTAATGGTCTCTTTGGTACAAGATTTAATCATCGAAGACCAACTTGTTTCTGCCTTGTGTATCCTAAAATCTGAAACAAAGGATGCCTTTTTAAAACTAAGCTACGACGCTGATCAAAGTACGATTGAGTTTGAAAAAGGGATTAGTACCACTAAAATAGATAAAGCATGTCTGATCTTAAATACCAATAAAAGTGAAGGATATAAGGTCTGTATTATAGATAAATCGAATAAAGAAGGAGAAGCCCAGTTTTGGAAAAACGGCTTTTTAAAATTGGTCAATAGAAACGATAGCTATCATAAAACCAAAAATGTTATTCAATTAACAGATCAATTTGTAAAGGAACATCTAAAAGAATCAGAAGGGATAGAAAAATCCGAGGAAATACAACTCATGAATTCTAGTGCCGACTATTTTAGGCATATGGAAAGTTTTGAGATGGATGAATATGAGAAATCTGTCTTCAAAGACTCTAATGTGATTGATAAATTTCAAGACTTCAAGCAAGATTATCAAGTGGATTCGGATGTCCACGTAGCGCATAAATTTGACATATCTAAGCCCGCCGTCAAAAGCTCCTCTAAATTTTTTAGGAGTGTTATGAAATTGGATAAAAACTTCCATGTCTACATACATGGCAATCGAGACATGATCGAAAGAGGGACCGATTCCGATGGAAGGAAATACTACAAGCTATATTATGAAGAGGAAAATTAGTCTTTATTAAGGCATTTTAATAAAAAATAGCATTTTCAGGCCTCTTAAACTATTAAACTTTATAAAAAGTTGAAATTTTTTCAAAGAAAAAGGACATATTTGCAAAAAAGTATATATGAGAATTATCTTATGTTTTATTAGTTTAATATTTTTCATTGCATGTGGCAACAATGAATCTGTAAAAACTGAAACCAAAGAAGCAACCACTCAGAAAGCGACAACACATCCAAGCAAGGCTGCTACTGCTGCAAACAACAATAATAAAATAAAAACACAAAAGCCACCTATTCAGGTTAACAATAAGACAAGAACTCAGCCTGATGCTCTTTCTCTAAAGGATTATAAAGCAAAAAATGAAGGTTGGATGGTAAACCTTGAAGAAGCGTATGCCGAATCAAAGAAAACAGGTAAACCGATAATGGCGAATTTTACGGGCAGTGATTGGTGCGGCTGGTGCAAAAGATTAGATAAGTCTGTCTTTCATACGCCTGAGTTTGCTAAATGGTCAAAGAAATCAGTGGTATTGCTAGAATTAGATTTTCCTAAAAGATTTAGAGTTCCACAAGAAATTGCCACGCAGAATAACAGCCTAAAGCAAGCATTTGGGATAAGAGGATATCCAACAATTTGGGTATTTGATGCGGAGAAAGATGCCGATGGAAAATTTAATTTTAAAGGAATCGGAAAAACAGGTTATACTAAAACATTCGATGAATTCAAAAATCAAATCGAAGGTTATATCGCAGCTGCGAAAAATGGCTAAAACTATTAGTGGATGTTCTAGTATAGCTAATAAATTTAGCACAGGCTACACTAGAACATCCATTAAACTTTCCTTATCGTTTAAGTAATCTCCAAAAAAGTTAAGCTCTTTCATTCTTTCTTCTAAGGGCCCAAAATCTTCTTTTTTCTTTAATTCTATACCTACCACAGCATATCCTTTTTCACGAGAATTCTTTTTGACGTATTCGAAATGTGCTATATCGTCAGAAGGTCCTAACACATCTGTTACAAATTCCTTCAAGGCTCCCGATCTCTGAGGAAAGCGAACTAGAAAATAATGCTTGAGACCATTATAAAGCATGGCTCGTTCTTTGATCTCTTCCATCCTAGTAATATCATTATTTCCACCTCCTAGTAGACATACCACGGTTTTACCTTTGATCTTTTCTCTACAATAAGTCAAAGCAGCCAATGCTAAGGCACCAGCCGGTTCTAAAACGATGGCATCTTTGTTATACACATCTAGGATGACTTCACAGATCTTACCTTCATCTACGAGTATGATATCATCCAGATTTTGTTTGCAAATTTTAAATGTTAAATCTCCAACACGTCGTACCGCTGCTCCATCCACAAAACGATCTAACTTTTCTAATTCTGTATTCTGACCTCGTTGGATCGATAAATGCATGGCAGCCGCTCCCTTGGGCTCTACTCCAATGATTTTAGTATTCGGTGACAACTGCCTAAAAACAGTACTTACACCAGAAGCAACACCCCCTCCACCTATCGGTAAGAATAAGTAATCTATCGGTCGGTCAATATCCCGATCTATCTCCAAACCTATTGTGGCTTGACCTTCTATGATCTTCGGATCATCAAAAGGATGGATAAATGGTATTCCATTTTTATCACAATAGTCTAGCGCCTCACTTTTAGCATCATCAAAAGTATCTCCTACTAAAATTACTTCTACAAAATTTTCTCCGAACATCTTTACTTGAGCCACCTTTTGAGAAGATGTTGGATTAGGCATAAATATGGTGCCTTTAATTTTTAATTTCTTGCAAGAAAAGGCAACACCTTGAGCATGATTTCCGGCACTAGCACAAACTACTCCATTGGATACTTCCAGCTCACTTAAAGAAATAATCTTATTATAAGCGCCACGAATTTTATAAGATCTTACGATTTGCAAATCCTCTCTTTTAAGAAAGATATTCGACTCAAAATATCTGCTATAAGTATGACTTCGCATCAAAGGGGTTTCTATTGAAATTCCTTTGATAGTAGTAGCTGCTTTATGAATATCCTGAAGAGATGGAAAATAGGTATCGGTTAAGACTTCCATACTATGTATTTTCAGGTCTTAATTTTCTTACTTGTTGACCTGCTTGCCACAATTCAGAATCTCTAATTTCTGCTAATTCCTCTTCCAATTTTACTCTATAATCGGCTTTGGCGTTTGCTTCAATAACCACTTCTGCCTCTTTTCCAGAGGACACACGATCGTATAATTCTTCAAAAACTGGTAAGGTTGCCGCCTTAAATTTGTGTCTCCAATCTAAGGCTCCTCTTTGTGCAGTGGTAGAAGTATTCGCATACATCCAATCCATTCCATTTTCTGCTACAAGTGGCATTAAACTTTGCGTTAGTTCTTCGACTGTTTCATTGAAAGCTTCTGAAGGGGAATGTCCATTTTTACGCAGAATTTCATATTGAGCTTCGAATACACCCGCTAATGCACCCATCAATATACCTCTTTCTCCGGTTAAGTCCGAGTATACTTCTTTCTTGAAAGTAGTTTCAAATAAATACCCAGAACCGACACCTATTCCTAAAGCTATGACTTTATCTCTTGCTTTTCCAGTGGCGTCTTGGTGTATTGCAAAACTAGAATTCAATCCTTTGCCAGCTACAAATAATCTTCTAAGCGAGGTCCCTGAACCCTTTGGTGCGACAAGTATTACATCTATATCTTTTGGTGGTATAATTCCAGTCTTATCGGCGTAAGTGATTCCAAAACCATGAGAGAAATAAAGTGTTTTTCCAGGGGTCAAATTCTTTTTCACCATCTCCCACTGAGCAATTTGCCCTGCATCAGACAACAAGTATTGCAAAATAGTCGCCTTCTGAGCGGCTTCTTCCAGCTCAAATAACGTTTCTCCTGGAATCCAACCATCTTCTACAGCTTTGTCCCAACTCTTCGAACCTTTACGTTGTCCAACGATTACATTGAATCCGTTATCTTTTAAATTCAAAGATTGACCCGGTCCTTGGACTCCATATCCGAGTATAGCTATTCTTTCTTCTTTTAGTACTTCCAATGCATTGGTTAAAGGAAACTCTTCTCGAGTTACTACATTCTCCTCTACACCTCCAAAATTTAGTAATGCCATTTTTTTGTTATTTGTTGTTTATTGTTTGTATTCAGTTGCTTATTTTAAGTTGCTTGTATTCAATTGTTTGCTGAAAGTATAGTTTTTCTACCAACTATTAACTAGCAGATAACAACTACAAAAAATCAACTATTCATAAAGATGCAGCCGCTTGTACTTCCTCAAAATGATCCTTAAATTGTTTCATAGGCTTGGTGATGGCGACTCTGCCAGAACGAACAAATTCTAAAAGCCCAAATGGTTTTAGTAAACTGAAAAGGGCTTGAGTTTCTTCTTTATGACCTGTTTGTTCTATGATAGTAAAATTCTCTTCTATGGCTAAAATTCTTGCATTAAAAGAACGAATAAGTTTTTCTACTTGCCCACTGCTTGCTAAAGAATGAGTGGGCATTTTAAAAAGTGCCATTTCTTGAAAGACAATATTTTCATTACTATGGTAAAACGCCTTTACTATATCTACCTGTTTTTCTAATTGCTTTACCACTTTGATAACTTGGTCTTCTGCTTCAGTGATAACCGCAGTATATCTATGGATTCCCTCTACTTCACTTTCTGAAGCGGTTATACTTTCAATATTTATATGTCTTCGAGTAAAAATTATACTGACCCGATTGAGCAAACCGATTTTATTTTCTGTATAAATATTGACCGTAAATTGTTGCTTAGTATTTTTCTTTTCTTCCATATTTGTAAAGTGTATAAACTTACTTCAATCTGATTTCTGAAACAGCTGCACCGGTTGGCACCATAGGGAATACATTGTTTTCTTTCCCGACCATGACCTCTAGAAAATAACTACCTTCTGACGATATAAATCTCTCCACTGCCCCTTCTAGCTCTTCCCTTTTAGTTACTTTTTCCGCAGGAATATGATACCCTTTAACAATGGTTTGAAAATCTGGATTTATCATTTCTGTAAATGCATATCTCCGATCAAAAAATAGTTCCTGCCATTGTCTTACCATACCTAAAAACTCATTATTTAAAACTAAAATTTTGACATCAATTTTCGATTGAAAAATAGTTCCTAATTCTTGGATGGTCATTTGAAATCCTCCATCACCAATGACGGCAATGACCGTTCTTTCGGGGGCTCCTAACTTTGCCCCAAAGGCTGCAGGCAAAGCAAAACCCATGGTACCAAGGCCACCAGAAGTTATATTGCTTCTCCATTTGGAATACTTATAGAATCGTTGAGCTACCATTTGGTGTTGTCCGACGTCCGTAACGATCACTGCTTCCCCGTTGGTTTTCTCGGATATTCTTCGGATTACTTCACCCATAGAAATATCTTTATCAATACTTGGATAAAGTTCATCCTTGCCTACTACATCATACTCTTCTTCATTTAATTCTCTAAATTTTTGCAACCAATTTGCATGCACACTTTTCTTCAGCTTTTTTGTCAATAAGGGCAACGTCTTTTTACAATCCCCTAAAATCGAAACATCTGTCTTAATAATTTTGCTGATTTCGGCAGGGTCAATATCCATGTGTATGATTTTTGCTTTGCTTGCAAATCGATTTACATCTCCGGTAACACGATCGTCAAATCGCATACCCACAGCAATCAAAACATCGCATTCAGCCGTCAACATATTGGGACCATAATTACCATGCATTCCCAACATTCCTACATTTAAAGGATGGTTATCTTCTATAGCCGATAAACCCATGATCGTCCAAGCAGCAGGTAAGCCTGCCTTTTCAATAAACTTTTTAAATTCTTGTTGAGCATCCCCGAGGATAACTCCTTGACCAAAAAGAACAAAAGGTTGCTTGGCATTATTTATAAGTTCTGCTGCATTGGTTATTTGATTTTCATCCAATGGAGGTTCAGGAATATAACTCCGGATTCTCGAACAAGGTTCATAGCTAAATTCAAATTTACCAAATTGAGCATCTTTGGTAACATCTATTAATACCGGTCCAGGTCTACCGCTTTGAGCTATAAAAAATGCTTTCGCAATGGCTTTCGGTATTTCTTCAGGTCTTGTAATTTGAATATTCCATTTTGTTACTGGCATAGATATACCTACTACATCAGTCTCCTGAAAGGCGTCCGTTCCTAATAGGTGACTTGCCACTTGACCAGTAATACAAACCATGGGAGTCGAGTCTATTTGCGCATCAGCAAGTCCGGTTATAAGATTCGTTGCTCCAGGACCGGAAGTCGCCATACACACACCAACCTTTCCTGAGACTCTTGCAAAGCCTTGAGCAGCATGAGTCGCCCCTTGTTCATGCCTTACCAATATATGTTCAATTTGATCTTGGTAATCGTACAAAGCATCATAGATCGGCATGATTGCTCCACCCGGATAACCAAAAATGGTTTTTACATTTTCTTTAAGGAGACATTGAATGATTGCCTCCGACCCTGTTATTGTTTTTGATTTCGTAATTGTTTTCATTTTATTTATCTGTTACACATCCAAGTGATGCTGATGAAACCATTTTTGCATATTTATATAAGACACCTTTTGTGACCTTTAGAGGTGGTGCATCCCACTTTTTTCTTCTTGAGGCTAATTCCACATAATCCAAATCCACCTCAATACTATTCTTCTCAGCATCTATTGTAATTTTATCTCCATCTTCTAATAAGGCGATGGCTCCACCTTCTTGAGCTTCAGGTGTAATGTGCCCTACTACGAAACCGTGAGTTCCTCCAGAGAATCTACCATCTGTAATCAAAGCTACATCTTGCCCCAAACCAGCTCCAATAATAGCGGCTGTTGGCTTTAGCATTTCCGGCATTCCCGGTCCTCCTTTTGGGCCTTCGTACCGTATTACTACAACATCTCCTTTTTGAACTTTACCCAAAGTAATCCCTTCATTGGCGTCAAATTCTGAATTGAAAACCTTTGCCGTACCAATAAATTTCAATCCTTCCTTTCCAGTGATCTTAGCAACTGAGCCAAATTCAGCTAAATTTCCTGAGAGGATTTGAATATGGCCATTGGTCTTAATGGCTTGATTAATGGGTTTCAACAAATCTTGTCCTTCCTTTAAGGGGGCTAATTCAGACAAGTTTTCGGCAAGTGTTTTTCCAGTTACTGTGAGACAATTTCCATTTAATAATCCTTGTGCTAACATGTATTTTAGGACGGCTGGAGTTCCTCCAATAGCATGAAGATCTTCCATCAAATATTTTCCACTTGGTTTAAGATCTGCCAGATAAGGTGTTGAATCACTGATGCGTTGAAAATCATTTAATGTAAATTCGATTTCTGCTGCATCTGCAATGGCTAGGAGATGTAATACTGCATTTGTAGATCCACCTAAAACAGTTACAACTCGAAAGGCATTCTCCAAGGATTCTTTAGTAAGTATATCCAATGGTTTAATATCTCTCACTAACAAATTCATAATCGCTGCACCTACATTCAGACATTCGATTTCCTTTTCTGGACCAAGAGCAGGATTGGATGCGCTGTAAGGTAAAGAGAAACCCATCGCCTCGATGGCGGTTGCCATCGTATTTGCTGTGTACATTCCACCACAAGCACCCGCACCAGGGCAAGCACTTTCTATCACTTCCTGAAATTGTTCTTCGTCTATTTGTCCCGTCATTTTCTCACCCCATGCTTCAAATGCTGAAACGATATCCAACTTTCGGTTTCCTAGTTTACCTGAAGCAATACTACCTCCATACACTAAAATGGATGGTCTATTCAATCTAAGCATAGCCATCATAGCACCGGGCATGTTTTTATCGCATCCCACCACAGAGATCAAACCATCATAGCTCATACCTCCTACCACCGTTTCCATAGAATCGGCTATTATATCACGGGAGGGCAAGGAAAATCTCATTCCCGTTGTCCCCATTGATATTCCATCACTGACTCCAATTGTATTGAAGATCAACCCTACTCCATCAGAAGCCTGAACACCATTTTTTACGTGTTTTGAAAGATCATTTAAATGCATATTACAAGGATTGCCTTCATAACCTGTGCTACCGATTCCTACAAATGGTTTTTTTAGATCATCTCTATTCAATCCCAATGCATGCAGCATCGCTTGTGCAGCGGGTTGACTTGGATCTTGGGTAACGTTTTTACTATGTTTATTTAATTCACTCATATGGTAAAATGAAAAAAGCCCTTCTTTCTAAGAGAAGGGCTTTTTGCTTATTTATTTTAATAAATACCTTCTCCTAGTCATTGTTGAATAATAACGATACATATAATACAACTTATGACTATGACTAATTCTATGGATAAAAGGTTCTTCATTCTTTTTATTCTCTTAAATTAAAAAAGCCATCTTTTAGATGGCTCGGTTTATCATTGAATATACCATCCGAATATCAGTCACTAATTATGAATATGACAGATACTATGGTTGATATATTGTTATTTAATCTCATATATAAAATAAAGATATGCTTAAATATTTAATAATAAAAGAAATATTGTAAGCAATATCTGAGGTACTTAAATTACAAGTAAAGAGGATTCGCCAAATATGACACTAGATTAAATTGAATTAGTATTGATATAAATAGAAAAAGCCAGCTCCTCAGCCGGCTTCTTTTTTCTTAATACACCCTTTTAATTCCTTTGTTGATTCAAATATGGGGGAAAATTTCCTTGAATTCAATTACAATAAACTAAAGAAATACTACAGAAATTTACAGAGCATCTACATCTTGGATTTATTTGTCGGCTATTTATTAAAAAATAAATTCTTGATTAATGAATGGACCAATTGCCAATATTGAAAAGGTCCTATTTAATAGTTATACCCTCTAATCTGTTTCATCTAAAATAAATATTTCATTCACTGGTTTTCCAAATAGTTCCGAAACTTTCAAAGCTAAAACAGTAGATGGAACGTATCTATTTTTTTCAATTGAATTAATAGTTTGTCTAGATACTCCAATTTTCTTAGCTAGCTCGCCTTGTGTTAAGCCCAATTCAGCTCTTCCTATTTTTAATTTATTATACACGTCCCATTCTTTTTAGAGCTTCAAAGTAAAGGAGTTGGGTTCCAAGCAATATAAACAATACTTCAAACGCTGAAATTTTGTAGAAATTAACATCTCCATTTCCAGTAATATTGGTGATTGCAAAATCTAATACAATTGCTAAAAGAGGAATCAAAATTGAATATACTGTTGCTATAACAAAGGCGATTACAAAGGATTGAAATCTGAGATGTCTGTTATATTCATCTTCTAATTCATCCTTACTCAGGGAAGCTAGGAGAAGAAAAAACAAAATCATTGTCCTTAATACATCTTTTACAATAAGTGTATTGCTTCCCATGAATTTATATCCAATTAAAACTAAGAATATCAAGACTGCTCCAATTAATCCGAGTTTCTTAAATCCATGGGATAATCGAAAGTTTAGGACCTTAAAGATTCTGTCTTGTTTGTGAGTATAAGCTGTATTTGACATCTAGTATAAATTATATTGGGAAAACATACTTTACATAATGACAAATATACTTTACATTTTTGATAGCTGAAAGTTATATGATTATACCCTTGTTTATTTTTCGGTTAATAATTGATAGGTCTATTTAGATTCCTTTTACTTTATTTAGAATAAATCCAAATAACTCTTTATTTTACACCTAAATCGATATAGCCGTGCATAATGAATTTTTAAAGGATGGGGAGAGAGCCATAATAGTGGCTATTAAAGGCAACAATGAATTCCAAAATTTCTTAATGTCCAATGGTATTACTTTAGGGACGATATTCACTAAAAATTACAGCCCTACATTCGCCAAATTAATCAACTTTTCTATTGGAAACAAGATGCTTAGCTTAAAAGCAACTGATTTTGAATTACTTGAATTTGTGAAGATATAAATGAGCAAACAAATTGCATTAGTAGGCAAGCCCAACTGTGGGAAAAGTAGTCTCTTTAATCTGATTACTGGGCTGAATCAGAAGATCGCTAATTATAGTGGAGCCACAGTAGATAGAAAAACAGGGCATTTTCTAGAATTTAAAATTATCGATCTTCCTGGTATCAAAACATTAAAATCCGTAACGGAAGAAGAAAAAATTTCCAAACAGGCCATCTTAGACTATAGTTTACTCGCTTCACCAATCTTATTTATTGCAAACGGTATGTTATTAGAAGACAATCTATTGTTGTTTTCAGAAATAGCAGATTTTCAAATACCCTGTATTCTAGTTATTAATTTTAAAGATGATCTTTTAGAACATCAGATTGAAATTGATCTAGAACAGCTTCAAAATACAATAGGATGTCCTGCCCTTCTTATGAACTCTCGAACTGGGGAAGGGTTAGATGAAGTAAAACGGGCGATTATAAAAGATGAATTTCAAATTCCAAATGCAGTTTGCAGAAGTCTTTATGATAAATTCGAAGATGATAAAATCGCGAATGAATATAAAAATCTAGTTGCAAATTCAGATCAGTTTGACACGCAATTATTCCAAGATGACTTTCATAAACGACAAAAGATTATCGGTTCCATCATACAATCTACTACACATTACAAAGATTCGAATTCGTTTCTAGAGAACTCCAAAAAGTGGGATAAAATCCTGCTAAATCCATTTTGGGGTATTTTATTATTTCTATTCACCATGTTGGTAATATTCCAATCTATGTTTTTTTTAGCAGGCTTTCCAATGGATTTAATCGATCAATCTTTTTCCATCTTGAGTGTATGGTCAAAAAAGGTGATCGGCATAGAGTGGTTAGGTAGTCTAGTAGGAGATGGCATCATTCCAGGATTAGGAGGAGTATTAATCTTTATTCCACAGATTGCCATCTTATTTTTTTTATTAGGAGTATTAGAACATTCAGGATACCTTGCCCGAATTTCTTACATCTCAAATAGATTTCTATCCAAATTCGGACTCTCAGGTCAAAGTGTAATACCACTTATGTCGAGTTGGGCATGTGCCATACCCGCCATCATGAGTGCAAAAGCTATTCAAAATCCTAAAGAGAGAATTGCTGTCATATTGGCTTCCCCACTTATGACCTGTAGTGCAAGATTACCGGTTTACACAATCTTGATTGCAATCATGGTTCCTAATAAAGATCTTGGATTCTTTAATTATCAGGGCCTTATTATGCTTGGATTGTATTTACTTGGTGTTATAGCTACATTAGTTGTAGCCTATATCGTAAGTACAAAAACGAAGGTAAAAGGAAGCAAATTGTGGGCATTGGAGCTTCCCGTATATCGAATTCCAAATTGGAGAAACGTATTCTTGAATGCCTATCAAAAAACCAAGTCCTTTGTCATAGATGCGGGAAAGGTTATTTTTATCGTATCTATGGTCCTTTGGTTGCTCGCTAGTTTTAGCCCCAAAAGTGAAGAATTTATTGATGCCAAATATAATGGTATATCCAAGAAGGAAAATTCTGACCCTACATCATCAACAGACATTTCACGAGATGCCGTTGCGTTGGAATATTCTTATGCAGGTTATTTGGGCAAGATCATAGAACCCGTCATCAAACCACTTGGATATGATTGGAAGATTGGTATTGCATTAATTTCATCATTTGCTGCAAGAGAGGTTTTTGTTGGATCCCTTGCCACTATTTACAGTGTTGGGTCCGAAGAGGAAGGCCTCATACAAGACCGACTTACAAGAGAGGTAAACATTGAAACTGGGCAACCAAGGTATAACACCGCTACCATCGTTTCTCTCTTGTTATTCTATGTATTTGCCCTTCAGTGCATGAGCACCTTAGCAATAGTTAAGAAAGAAACGGGGAATTGGACTTATCCTATTTTGCAGTTTGTAGGAATGGGGCTGTTAGCGTATGTGGCTGCATTTATAGGTTATGTATTATGTAATTAAGTACCTGCATCCTACTTTTCAAAAGCTACTTGTTTCGAGATTTTAGATTTATTTTATAAAATAGTGGCAATCACCAAAAGTAATATAATATTATCCACCACTTAACATAAAGCGACTGATTTGCTCTATCGCAAGTTGTCTCTAAAGTTTACAAAGTCAATAATTAAGGGCATATTAAAGAGCTAGAATCGATCATAAAAAATATAGCAAAGCTAACCAATGCTACATAGGCCATAAAATCCATTCAGATAAATAAAGGAAGATTAAAAAGTCTCCATCAATTGACCGGATGGAATCCAAGGACCATGACAATGATATTCCATTTGATGGTAAAAGGTTTTTCTGAAGATATCCAAGATGACTTGAATGCCATTCTTGACCAAGTTACCCCACTGTATAAGGATCGATTCGAAAGTCTATCTGAGCAGATATAAGCAATTAGCGTCAAGTTAGGATATGGTGATTGGCTATTGAAAAATCTATTTTCAAATGGATACGATAAAACTTTATCTCCTTATTATGTTGCTATTTATGTTGATATTGGAGCTCTGAATTCAATTGATTCCGAGCAATTTTTTAAAACGGTGGCTGTTGAAAAAAGATCAAGAGCTAGGGAGATATAAACAAGAATGCAAAAGTATTTGCCAAATATACCTTTGGAAAAATCAGATGCAATGAAGGCCTAATTTCTTATTCCACCCAAAGACCCCAATTAATCTTTTCTAATTTTGTATACCGAGAATATCAAGTTATCAGTTATATCATTTTACTTAAGGGAATTAAACAATGGAAAACAATAAAGAAAAGGTTTGTCTTATAGTTGAAGGTGGTGGATTCAAGACTGGATTTACATCTGGGGTTATAGATGCATTTATGGTAAGTCGATACAATCCATTTGACAGCTGTATTGGAATATCTGGTGGTTCTGTTGTAGTCTCTTATTTCTTAAGTCGACAATATAGATATTGCTTAAATGCGATGTTACTCTTGGCAGAGGATAAAAATTTCACCAACTACAAACGGACATTTGGAGAGCAAGGCTACATGGATATTGAATATATAAAAAGAGTAGCAGAGAGAGAAGTTCCCTTTGAAATTAATAACGCACTAAATAATTGCAAAAATTGCGATATTCGATTCGTCGCAACCCATCGAAAATCAGGGAATCCGACCTACCTAATTCCAAATAATAATAATTGGATGGATACTGTGGTGTCTTCTTGCGCCGTCCCATTCCTATCAAAAGCAAAACATCGAGTTGGTGATGATGATTATTTTGATGGAGGATGGAGTGACCCTATACCGGTAAAATACGCTTATAAAAATGGAGTGAGAAAAATAATACTTGTTCGTACTTGGCCATCAGGTAATAGAACTAAGCAAAGTTGGGCAGATTATTTTGGGAGTATATATTTTAGCTCTCATCCAGGACTAAAGAAAGTATTTGAGAGTAGCTATAAGAGATACAATAAAGCCATCAACTTTATTGCAAATCCCCCACAAGACCTAACTATACATGAGATTGCTCCGATTAAATTATTAAAAAGTACAACTTATTCTTATTCGAGAAAAACCATCATGAGGGATTATCGTTATGGGTTAGACTTAGGTATGCAATATGTGGCACAGCAAAGATTCAAGAATATAATTTGATTAATTGCACAAAAAAGCCGTAACTCCATATTTCCAGAATTACGGCTTTTACGATTTCATTGCAACGGTTTTAATCATACGAATTAGTGGGTTTATTTAATAAAGGAATTGCCATTGTCTTAACAACATTTGAAAATCTGTATAATTTATATTTTCGAATGCATGTACAAATGAGTAGGCTCATCTACTAAAAAGCCATCGTATTCTGGCATATTAATTTCTTGTTCGCAAATGTTTTGATCTTGATTTTTTTCTAAATTTTTCATGGTATTTATTTTTTTAGGTTTAGAAAGCTGAAACTTATATTTATGAATGCATGTATAGATGAGTAGGCTCATCTACTAAAAAGCCATCGTATTCTGGCATATTAATTTCTTGTTCGCAAATGTTTTGATCTTGATTTTTTTCTAAATTTTTCATGGTATTTAATTTTCTAGGTTTAGAAAGCTGAAATTTATATTTATGAATGCATGTATAGATGAGTAGGCTCATCTACTAAAAAGCCATCGTATTCTGGCATATTAATTTCTTGTTCACAAATGTTTTGATCTTGATTTTTTTCTAAATTTTTCATAGTAATTATTTTTGTTATTTATTTTAAATTAAGTTATAAGCTGGTAATGTAAGGAAGTCAATAAAATCATCTTCTTTTATAAGCCGATCGAAAAGCTTTATAGCCTCCTTGAACTTTCCATTTTCGTATCGATCTTTTCCAACGTATTCTTCTATTTTTACTAGTTCTTCTTTGAGTAATCTCTCATATAACTCAATAGTGATGGGTGTCTGGTCTTCTAATACGCATTGATGTTTGATCCATTGCCATATTTGAGTTCTAGAAATTTCTGCCGTAGCAGCATCTTCCATTAGGTTATAGATAGCGGCAGCCCCTACTCCACGCAACCAACTTTCTAAATACAAAAGGCCGACGTTGATATTCAACCGTAATCCATCTTCTGTAATGGTGCCTTCTGGAATGGCAAGTAAATCTTTTGATTGAAGTGCAACATCTAATCTTTTATTTTCTATTTGATTTTTCTGGGGCATGTGTTCATCAAAAATATCGCTTGCTATTTTCACCAATGCGGGATGAGCCACCCACGTTCCATCATGCCCATTTTTCACTTCCTGCAACTTATCTTTCCTTACTTTTTCTAGTGCTATTTCATTCGCTTCAGGATTATTTTTGATCGGAATTTGAGCAGCCATTCCACCCATTGCATGTACTCCTCTTTTGTGACAAGTCTGAATGACCAATTCTGAATATGACTTCATGAAATGAGTCGTCATCCCCACTTGGGCACGGTTAGGTAAAGTGAAATTTGAAAGGTTTTTAAATTTCTTAATAAAGGAGAAGATATAATCCCATCGACCACAATTAAGTCCTGCACTGTGATCTTTTAATTCAAAAAGAATTTCGTGTAATTCAAAACTCGCTAAAATAGTTTCGATAAGTACCGTTGCTTTAATGGATTTCTGAGGAATGTCTAATTTTTCTTGAGCAAATACGAAAACATTATTCCAGAGTCTCGCCTCTAAGTGGCTTTCTAGTTTCGGTAAATAAAAGTAAGGCCCCGTACCTCTAGATAATAAGTACTTCGCATTGTGAAAAAAGTATAATCCAAAATCCACCAAACCGCCACTCATCGGTTCTCCATCCACTAGAATATTCTTTTCCTCTAAATGCCATCCACGAGGGCGAACCATTAGCGTAGCTGTAGTTTCATTTAGTTTGTATTCCTTTTGATTTTTAGGATTTACAAAATCTATAGTTCTATTGATAGCATCCCTTAAGTTGATCTGACCTTGAATAACATTATTCCAATTAGGTGAATTACTATCTTCTAAATCAGCCATAAATACTTTCGCTCCAGAATTCAATGCATTGATGATCATTTTACGATCTACGGGACCTGTTATTTCTACTCTTCTGTCTTGAAGGTCTGGAGGAAGAGGCGCTACAGTCCATTCTCCTTCCCTCACAGCGATTGTAGATTCAAGAAAATCTGGCATTTCTCCTTGATCGATTTTTTGTTGTCTTTGATCTCTTAATTTTAACAGATCTAATCGAGTATTATTGAACGATTTATGTAAGTCTAATAGGAAATGTTGAGCATCCGTGGTAAGAACAGCTTCAAAGCCCTCGCGGTATTCCCCGGTTATTTCTAGCCCTTCAATGGTTTTAAAATTTGATTTCAATAACATATCCATGTTGTACAAATGTTAGTATCAGTGAATTATGCCACAATATAAGGATATTTTTCTATTAGCGGAATTTCCGCTATATTTTTCTTATGCATTTTTCGCTTATCTTCGTATTTTTATGAGAAGTCATATATAATCAAACACTATCACCATATTTTACTGCTATATAAATGCTAACAGACAACCAGATAATACGACTCATTTTTGGATTCAAAGTGAGGCATCTTAGGCAAAAGATGGATCTTTCTTATCAAGAATTATCAGAAAGGACGGGCCTTTCTACTTCTTATTTAAATGATATTGAAAAAGGGAAAAGATATCCAAAGCCCGATAAAATCACAGGATTAGCTACCTCACTAGGGGTGGACTACAACTATATGGTGTCTACCAATGCCTCAAAAAAGCTCCAACCGATCATAGATTTAATTAATTCCAAATTCTTAAAACTATTTCCTTTAGATGAATTTGGTATTAGTTTAGATAAATTATTAGAACTATTTACTCAGACTCCCGATAAGGTTAATGCTTTTATTTCAACCATATTCAAAATAGCAAGAAACTATCAAGTTGGTGAGAAGGAATTCTATCTCGAAGCACTTCGATCCTATCAAGATATGCATAATAATTATTTTGCTGATATAGAAGAGGCGACCAAAAACTTTAAAAAAGAGTTCTCTATTCAAGGCACCCTTCCATATACCATAAGCTTCCTAGAAGAACAATTACTGGAATTATATGACATTACTGTAGATCGAACAAAGCTGTCGAAACATAAAAAACTTCAATATCTTCGATCCTATTTTGATCCCACAAAACGCATACTTTTTATTCAAAATTCACTTGAAGAACCTCAAGAAAATTTTCTATTGGCTCGCGAGTTGGGATTTCAATATTTACAAATTGACGAACGGCCTTATGCGACTACGATAGTCAAAGTAGATTCCTTTGAAATGCTACTAAATAATTATAAAGCATCTCACTTTGCCGCGGCTTTATTGATGGATGAGGAAGAGCTTACTGCAGATCTAAGAAAAATGGCGAGAGAAAACACTTGGCACCCAAAACTTATATTGGTTCTACTAGATAAATATAATGTCACCCCTGAGATGCTTTTCCAACGGTTTACCAATATATTTCCACATCACTTTGGTTTAGAGGATTTGTTTTTCATTCGATTATCGGCAGAAAAAGATTTTTCCAATATCAAGATGACTAAAGATTTACATTTATCTCAGCTACACACTCCTTACAACAATAGTCTCAATGAGCATTTTTGTAACCGCTGGGTTTCTGCCAGATCCATCAAAGAAATGTTGAATCTCAAAAAGTCAAAGTTGAAAATTCATGCCGATGCACAAATTTCAAATTTCTGGAATACGGACAAATCATACCTCTGTATATCGTTAGCTCAACCAGATAGGCAAAATTCCAAGAGAGGAAATAGTGTTACCATTGGCCTCTTAGTTACCCAAAACCTAAAAACAATATTTCACTTCCTAAGCGATCCTACACTAAAACAGAATGTAGTAAATACCACTTGCGAACGTTGTAGTGTTCCGGGCTGCGAAGAACGAGCGGCTCCACCAATTGTAATTCAGCAACAACAGGATATAGAGGAAGTGATCAAAGAAATGGAGAATTTGTAGTTTTTCGTTTTTCGTTTTTCGTTTTTCGTTTTTCGTTTTTCGTTTTTCGTTTTTCGTTTTTCGTTTTTCGTTTTTCGTTTTTCGTTTTTCGTTTTTCGTTTTTCGTTTTTCGTTTTTCGTTTTTCGTTTTTCGTTTTTTAATAAGGTTTTCAGTGCTAACTAAGTTCCACCCCACCATCAATAAATCCAATAGTCAAACTTTGGATTTTTAATGGAATTTCTCCACCTTTTTCTTTGTTTCAATATTTATAAAGTATATTTCTAACATTGAAGTGATGAAAAACGAACTGTTATTTCACTCCAATATTTAAAACAAAGAATCAACATGCAAAAACTTCTACCCTATCTCCTCCTTTTCATCTCATTTACTCTACATGCTTCAAATGATTTTGTTATAGACAATTACGATATAATTGTAAATATTGATGCAGATGGCTTATGCCATGTCACGGAAACCATCGAAGTGAATTACAACAAAAAGATGCGGGGCATATATCGTGATTTAGAGCTTAAAGGAACGTTTAAAAACCATTTACAAGTTTTAAGTATTACAGACGTAAAGGTGGATGGATATAAATATAAAGTTGAAAAAAAAGGGTCACAGCTAAGGGTTCGCATCGGCGATAAAGATATATACATCGACGGAAAACACACTTATGTCATCCAATTCACGGCTTTTAATGGCATACTCAATTTCGCGAACCATGAAGAATTCTATTGGACACTTGTACCTGCTAATTGGAAAGAAGTAATTAGAGAAGCTAGATTTGAAATAAATCTTCCAAAGGAAGTTGAATTTGGGCCAGACGATGTGAAAATTTTTATCGGAGAAGAAGGAGAATCATCTGGATACGGAAAAGTATTCATAGATAATAATAAGAAAATCATAGGTGAATCATTAATCCCTTTAGGACGAGGAAAAAGTATGACTGCATCCTTCAAAGTTCCGAAGGGTTACTTCTTTAACAGTGATAAACCATTGAGCAAAGAATCAAGTAGCACTAAACCCATATCCGCTAAAAAATCGAAAGATCTTTCTTATCCACTGCCTATCATGCTTTTCTTAGGATTAATATTTAGCTTCTATAAATGGGGCAAGAATAAGGATAGCTACGAACATGTAGAGATTTTCTATCCACCTGAAAACATGACACCAGCAACCGTCGGGACATTTCATGATTATAAAGTAAATAATCGAGATGTAATTTCTCTCATACCTTATTGGGGCCAACAAGGTCTCCTAAAAATAAGAGCTGCAGATTCTTCCAAGCATCCAAAATTATTTATAGAAAAATACAATGAAATACCTGACAATAGACCTAATTATGAGAAATATTTTTTTACAAAATTATTCGAACAAAGAGATCATGTCTCTGTGGATGATTTAAAATATAGATTTTACAATAAATATAGTATCATCAAAAGTTTGATATATAAGGAGGCCTTAAATCCTCCGTTGTATGATAACGAAGCAAAGAAAATTTTCCATTCGACTCCGATGATTATGCTGGGCATCGCTTCCGTCTTCGCCGGGATGGCATCCATCTTTCATTTTGGAATGTTAAAAACTGGTGTTGGTTTTTTTCTCTTTGCATTGACTTGCTTTATAATAAAATCTATGGAGCCTAAGAAGTCTGCAAAAGGCATCCATCTGCACAATGAGCTAGAATCCTTTAAGGACACTTTGATGAATACTGATGATGAAAGACTCATACCTATTCTAGAAAAAGATCCAGATTATTTTGATAAGATATACCCCTATGCAGTTGCATTTGGAATAGACAAACAATGGACCGATAAGTTTAAGGGAATGTTCGACAAAGCGCCTGATTGGTACTATGGTAATTCGGCAATTTTATTTACGGATTTTCAACGAGATTTCCGAGTGAAGGATGTTGGCTCTAAAATGTCGGTGCCTCCACAAGCTGAAGGTGGATCAAGTTCTTTCGGAGGAGGAGGATTCTCTGGCGGAGGATTTGGTGGCGGCGGAGGAGGTGGCGGTTGGTAGCCCCTGAACAATATAAATTTTTTATTATTTTTTATTATTCATTTTAAAAAATGAAAACACTAAAAATGATAATGGAATAATGATCAGTCTTAATCATCTAGATCAATTGAAGAGTGAATAACCGGTCAGTCGTGTTATTATTTGATATCTCTTAATTGTGAAGGTAAATTTATATGACGACGAAAAAAAGAAGCGGATAGTGGGAACTATCTCTAAAGCTCTAAAAAAGGAATTATCTAAAACTAAATGGAAATTTGACTGGTTATCGTTACAATCAAAGAATTCTATACTATTTAAAATTGAATACGAAGAAGAAATTCAGGGGCTTATAAAAATGACGAAAGTTAATGAAGGTTACTACGAAATGTCGAATCTTAAACTATCACCAGAAAATTATGGGTCAAATGGTAAATTTAACAACTTAGCTAGATACCTTATTGCATTTGCTTGTCTAATAACATTTCAATGGAAAACTGGTAATTACATGTAATAAGACGGTGCATTGTCTGATGTAGTATGAATGGAAATTGTTAAAAATCTATAAGGATAGCTATCATTTAAACCAATTACCGGCAGGTAACTAATAGATTTCCAATTAATTACATAAGGATTAGCCATAATTCTTAACTTCGTGTGAATTATCGCGAGATCTTTGCGAAAACACCATAGACACATAGTTAATAAATTAGATGAATTTTGAAGAAATTGGGTTAAACGAAAAGTTGTTAGAAGGCCTAGATTATATGGGTTTTATAAAAGCGACTCCGATTCAGGAGCATGCCATACCGAAGATATTAGAAAAAAAAGACTTACTTGCTTGCGCTCAAACAGGGACGGGAAAGACTGCGGCCTTTATATTGCCTATCTTAAATGATTTGGCAATCAATCCAGTGAATCACATTCACACCCTTGTAATCGCCCCTACACGGGAATTAGCTCAACAAATCGAACAGCAGATACAGGCTTTTGCTTACTTTATTAGTGCTGCCTCGATTGCTATCTATGGTGGAGGAGATGGTCAAGAATTTACAGAACAAAAAAGAGCGCTGAAAGGAGGTACAGAAATTATTGTAGCTACTCCGGGTAAGTTGATTTCTCACCTAAATATGAAAAATGGGGACTTTTCTAAGCTCAAATGTTTGATCTTGGATGAGGCCGATCGGATGCTGGATATGGGATTTTTTGATGACATACAGACCATTGCGAGTAAGATCAATCCAAATCGACAAACTTTGATGTTTAGCGCTACTATGCCACCTAAAATCAGGACTTTAGCGAAGTCGATTTTAAAAGATGCTGAAGAGATCAGTTTAGGAATTTCAAAACCTGCAGAAGGCGTTCTACAAGCGGCTTATCTATCACATGAAATTCAGAAAACCCCACTTATAAAAAAGCTTATAAATGAAAAGCCGGCATACGAAAGCATCATTATATTTACTTCTACAAAAAAGAAGGTAGGTACTATCGTCAGAGGCTTACAACATAATGGCTATAAAGTGCAAGCCGTATCATCTGACCTTGAGCAAAAAGAAAGAGAAGATGCTGTCAAGAAGTTTCGATCAAAAGAAACGCGAGTGATCGTAGCTACAGATGTTTTAAGTCGAGGCATTGACATTAAAGGCATCAATTTAGTAATTAATTACGATGTACCTGGCGATGCAGAAGACTATGTCCATAGAATAGGAAGAACTGCTCGTGCCGATAGTACAGGTGTTGCCATCACGCTAATTACAAATGATGATATGAATCGATTTTCAAAAATCGAGAAACTCATCGAGATGGAGGTTATGAAAATACCATTGCCCAAAGAATTAGGAGAAGGACCAACTTGGGACCCGAATGCAAAACCTTTCAAAAGAGGTAAAAAGCCCTTCCGTGGTGGCAAAAAGCCTTTTAATAAAAATAAATCTAAAGGGAGGAGACATAACTCTTCAAGGAAATAAAAAAATGCAACTATTTTTAGTTGCCTTTTTTGTTGTTGGTTTTTGTATGATCGTTCCTAGAAAAATAGTGAACTATTTTATAAATACTTTGACATCATTATTGGGGCTATTTGTTGGCTCCATTGATAATAATATGTGACTAGGGATCACTTCCTTTAATTCTAAGTACTTTTTAATTCCTGCTAATCTCTTTTGGGCCAAAACTTCTCCTTGCGTTGAATTTTTATCGAACTGAGCTCTTAACAATACGTATCCATCTTTTGACCCCTGATGATCTTTTAGTAATTCTTTGATGATAACTGTACCTTGATCAGACATTACAATTTGCTGATCCTCAAAACTAATTGTTGCATTCGCATCAATTTTTCTTTGTTTCATTTCAGACATCAATGGATTGCCCACAGCTTGTCTTGGACTTTCGTTTGTATATTTTGTGTATTCTGCCATATATTCAGGAGCACTATGATTTATAGCATAAGCCCCATCTTCAGACAATTGCACGTTCATTGGTTCACCATTGATAAGAATGGTCGTCGTTTTGGTTGCTTGTCCAAACATTGTAGAAGCAATCAAAGTAGCTAAAATTGAAAGAAATAACTTGTTCATGAGTTTCTAATTTTGTTTTAATAATATAAGTCCAAGTACCAAAAAGATAATATTTCTTAAGATTAACAATGGAAAACTAGATTTTCGGAATGAAAAAAAATTCAAAAAAATATTAATTGGTTAATTGGGGATTACTGTATTCTTTTCCTTTCCATATATGATTAAATCATATTATATCATTAGACCTTCGTTACATTCATAAGTCACAGAAATTTCTATATTTAATAATGAAATATGTAATCATCTATTAGTCAATTGGTTACTTATATAAAGTAAACGAATGAAACTTCATTTCGTTGCAAAAATAAATGTTAACAATTTGTTAAATCGTTAATTTGTGCCCAAATACGCCTTGATTGTCGACTAAATGTTTAGATTATGTGGAGGCCTACTGCGTATATTTCCATCATTTTTATTAAGCTTACAAAGGCTGCAGAGTAACTGGAAGTTGATGAGAAGCCAGAATATTAAAGAAGATATTTATAGTTATAGTTTGGTGAGATAAGGCATGAAGAGCAAGGAATCTGTATAATTATTTATCAATTATCGATTGCTAGAGGATGTCAAAATGCTAGATTACTCCTGAATAAGGGTAACTACAAAGAATGCAATCACAGCGAGTACGATTCCTACCATAAATACATTGTAACAAATTCGTAAATAATCATATTTATATCCGAGTGATTTACCTAGAAAGAACAAGTCTCTTGTTATAGAATTATGCATAATATCATTATTAGAGACCACTGTTTTCATACCTATTTCATATTGATCAAATTTCATTTTATAAAAGTTGCCAAAAAAAAAGAGATTCGATTTTTTCTCTGGAATGATCTTTAGATCGGTCAGTCCACTCATTTGTATAGGTCGTGTAGAAAGTGTCGCAAAAATCATAGAAATTACACTAGTCACTGCAAGTATAATTGTAGGAATCATTAGGGCTACATTATCATGCATACGGTCAACCAACAATGGCAAACCAACTGTAATTACAATGGCATTTACGCTGAGCATTATATTCGCCTTATTATCGGCAATAGAACTGAGATCTATATGGTTTCTAAGTGCCGTTTTTAGTTGAGTTTGGGCCGTTTTACTGGTAGATATTGTTTGACTATCTTTTTTCTTCTTTTTTTTATCCTTTACTTTTAATCCTTTTAGTCTCATTAGATTTAATGCCTTTCCTTGATTAAAAAGCTTGCGTCCTTCCGATGTTTGATAAATGTGATCTTCAAAAAACTTAATATTTGCTTTATTCCATTCTTTCGTTGGAATCTTCTTACCGCTAATTGCTTTCTTCTCTTTTCGGAGTCGATTGGAAATCTTGTCATATTTATCCGATGCTAATCCATAAAGATCCGCGTCTCGTAATAGCAAAGATAATTTGTCTTCACCTTTCCAATCTAATTTAGTTGACAAGATAAGTTGATTTATTTTTTCACATCTACTTTTAGAAAGACCTGCTTTGCCAAGTTCATCCACTGCTAACTTTCCTCCTTCCTTTTCATGATTCTGCTTGTCTTTACAATATCCAATATCATGATACAATGCCGCCAATAATAAATTTTCTTTATTTTCTTCGGAAATACCTGCTTCTTCAGCCAACTTCGCTGCAGCCATCAAAACTCCTTCAGTGTGGACATAATTATGATATTTGCAATAATCTTCTAAGTGCTTATCAAAATAAGCTCGAACAAATTTCCTTTGATTATCAACTAAATCTGAATACATTTTATAATTTAACGGTTACCCTCAATGCTTTTAATCCATCTGCGCCTTGCATTTTCTCAAGTTCTAAATCTTCTACTTCATCCTCTATAAGATTCTTATCCACCAAATATTTAACATAATCTAGATACTCAGCTTTATCGACCTCACTTAAATATACAATGGCAATCTTACCTTCTACCGTAAGTCTCTCGTTAGTATTTAAGATGATTGCTTTATCTATTCTTTTCTTCAAAATCTCATACCTAACATTGTATGATCCATCTACATCAAATCTCTTTTCGTCCATTCTGAAACGAATACTCAAAGAAGTATTATAGACAAAAATTAACTGTGCTGTAGTCAATGGCATAGGTAGTGTACTCGAAATTTCATTGACATATTTCGCGACTTTGCACATATTTGTCAATTGCCACATTCTAAATTCCTTTATGTAAAAATCATCAAACTGACTATCTTCCACAATGGATTCGCCTAAGTATATATTATATTCTACCCCATCGGTTTTATACTTTTCAAAGTAGTGTGGGATCACATCTTGCATTTGATTATCAGATTCTTCAATAAATTCAGAAATACCGTGATTGAGTTTGGTTACACTTTGTTCAAAATCTTTCCTTCTTTTATAGACAATATTAAACTCCGGATCTAAACATTGGAGATACTTCTGATAAGGTGGTTTTGGTAGATCTACATATCGAGTAGCTAAACTTTTTAAGAATGGGTGTATCTCTTTGGTTAGCATTTCTACGATGATACTTTCATCTTTGGATGTATAATCGGTTTTTATCCGCTCTAATGTGCTATTTACTCTAATCCTAAACTGATCAAGTACAAGCAATGGTTTTCTTTGATGCCAAATATTTAATAGGGTTTGGAGTGACTCTAAGTTCTCAACTAAATCTCCAAGTATTGATGTATTTCTCAAAGTACTTGAGCCCACTATATCTGACTGACCATATAGAGGAATCAGATCATTAAAGACAACAGGACTAAGGTCTGGGTCCTTTCCTGCTTTCTTATTCCTAAAATAATCAGCCGATATCTGTTGGAATTTCCATTCTACACTTGGGTGAATGGACGTATAATTTTGTTGTATAATTTTATCAATTTTAGCTTGCAACGCATGTTCAATATTACCATAAGCTTTTGAAAAAAGATCTACAACTTTTTGCAACCTCTCTATGGACATTGAATTAAATGCATGTTCTTTTTCAGAACCAACTTCAAGGATAGAAACAACTTCTTGCTGTTCATCTAAAATTGGAAATATAACTATACTTTTTAAATTTTTCTTCTTTGTGAAATTTAGCACGAAATCTTTACTGCATGCACTATCTAACACATCACAGGTTTGTAAAATTCGATCTTCAAAAACATTATTATATAAGCCGGTGTATTCTTGGTTATTCAGATAAGAATTTATTAATTCTTCACCAGATAGACCCGTCAGACTGAACCTTGCTTTCCTTTGTGGGTTATTCTTATTTAACACAATTGCACCAAATTGAATATTTTGCTGACCTAGGTATGACTGCACATATACTCCCAATTCAGACATCAATTGTTCGTTTTTCACTTCAACATTTATTTTACTCAGATAATGTTTGATGCTTGATAGAGATTCAATCTCTGTAATATCGACCCAAGTCCCTAACACAAATCCGTATATTTCTAGCAAGTCAGTTGGAAAGGTCTCAAGCCATAATGCATCATCATCCATATTATTCATCAGATTATTCAATTCAGATTTAGACAATTTAGGAATTTCTCCATTTACTTTTACATCTACAAAATCTGTTTGAATCTGAACTTGGTACTTTCTATCTAATTTCTTTTTCTTATTTCTTAAATGTAATATCTGCTTATGTTGATCTTTAATATCTAAATTATAAAGTTTGTTGAGTATGAAAATATTGAGATCTACCTTTGCACTGTTTTGGAACAAAGAAAATAATTTAGGATCGACAACAATGGCCCAATCTTCGTCTGTTAAAATCTGGTTGAGCGAATCACTAACCACCAATATTTCATTCATAAAAGGAGGAGAAACAAAACTCAGACTCTCTCCAAATAACATCGATGGTACTGCCATATTCACCAATGCTCGAAATTCTTTTTTGACTTTTATCTCGTCAAACTTCATTTTACTTTCACTTATGGCATTTGTGTATTCCTCAACAACTGGTAGAATAGCTGATTGAGAACCATGACATCCATTAGTCACTTGTCTTCGCAATGCCTCTAAATATGGCTGAAAACTGAAATAGTAATGATATTTTGGAGAAATAAGAAGACGTAATCCGTCCATTACATCATCAATTGGCATGGTCTTCTCATTCTGATTTTGTAAGTCGACGTTAAGGAGTATATCAGGCATATCGGTAATTTACTAACTGCTTAATCAATTTCTAGACAATTTCTAGTCAATATGTACTACAAATGCAGTTCCACATTAACAAATTACCTAAAATATTTGTTACACCCAATTATTTATTCAAAATGAATATGTTAGTATTATGACAGTAACTAATTACATTCCTCTGTAAATAAGCTATAATTTATCACTAAGTTTTCACAACCTGATAAATAAAGTTAGCATTTTGAGTCTTTATTTATAAGAAATAAACGCCTGAGTTCATCATTTCTAGATCCAATTTTTTTATGTTAATATCTATGCTTAATAAGGTGTCCCATGAACATTGAATAGCTGAATATTATAGTCTTTATCCGTGATTGGTTCTATTTGTATTATATCATTTGTAGGATTGGATAGATTTTAAAATCCCGGGCAGATATACGATCTTCTACTCCCACTAATTCACACGGAAAATCAATAATACTTTCTGTTGATTCAAAACCATTAAAAGTTACAGTCACGGAATAATTCCCAGAAATATTTGTTTCGATGGATGCCGTCATCTCGCCTGTTGACCAAATATAAGAGGCATCTAGTTCGTACAAATTGGAAGAAACTAATTCAATAGAATTTTGAGATTCGTCACAATTTTGGCAAATTGAAAATCCTACACTTTCTTGCACAGTTTTAGTAAGATTGTTTGATCTACCACAAAAATCTTCCAAAATTGACGGATTAGGTTTCTGGTTGTGTTGCCAAATTAATTAGAAGAATTGCCACCTACCTTACCTTCAAAGATCCATACGTAACTCATCCTGTCTCGACTTATTTGCAACATTACAAACTCTCCCCCGAACACTACGCATAATTATCCCGTATACCTATTTTTGTTGCAAAGTTATTGACCCTTACACTTTTTATATCTGTTTCTGTGCAATCATCGAAACTACATAAGTTTAGGTTTTCACAATGAGCAATTACATCGTCATTAATTATTAGGATACAAAAAACTGCAAATAGGATTATAATTCTAAACATAAACGTAATTTAGCTGTTCTAAAAATTTAAGTTATTCTTTGATGTGGATTCAGAATGGAGACTTATTACGGAAGGCTCTATTTACATGAATACAATTTTATAGAAAAATTTTTAAATATTTTAAGATTATGTATTTGCATTAATGGCATCTAACCATAATAGGAGAATAGGCACTTTTTGTAAGATATTGTAATTGTAGGGGATCATTGCATCATGATAAATAATTGATAGACCTTTATGCTTTTTAGATAAGACGGCATATTTGGCAATAAACCGATATTACTTAATTTTATCTACTTTTACTCCGATGACCACTGTTATCAGAAAAACCCGTTGGAATTTTACATTTACAATCTTGCCAATCTAGAATGGGACTCGCTTTATCATTTTTAAAAAAATATATATGCCTATTTATTTGAAGTAAGTAACTCGATCGGTTTTGCTCCACTTTAAATTAAATCTAGTTATTTACAGCCTGAATGCAATAGCTAATTTTAAGATATTACCATAAAAGTAAATCTTGGCACATTGTTGATAACAATATTAAAGCTGCCAAGCATATTATGTTACACACCTGATTATTATCAGTAAATTGGGTGTAATTTAAATTATCTACTTTTAAAAATCATCCTATCAGTTTTTCACTAGTTTATAACCTTCATTTATGAGTTATCCTGGAGTTAAGTTCAATAATAAAGACAGGCCGGAGTTTTATAAAGAACTAAACCGTCGAGTTAATATATATTTTAAGGAAAAAAATCTTTCGAAGCATGCCAACTTAGATATGAAAATCAAAACTGTCTTTATGATTAGTTTGTATTTCATCCCCCTTTTTATTTTATTGTCTGGCACACTGACCACATTTTGGCCGATTTTTGTAGCTTATATGACAATGAGTTTAGGTATGACGGGCATTGGATTAGCTATTATGCACGATGCCAATCATGGCTCCTATTCTTCCAATAGAAAAGTTAATCATGCTCTCGGGTATTTGATAAACCTTATAGGTGGATATCATGTAACTTGGAAAATACAACATAATGTTTTGCATCATACGTTTACAAATATTCATGAACATGACGAAGATTTGGATCAAAATGTAATGCGCTTTTCTCCCAACCAAAAACGCAAAGCTATATTCAAATATCAAGCATATTATTGTACATTGTTTTATGGATTATTATCAATATTTAGATTTGCAGTCAAAGATCTTCAACAACTACTGCGCTATAATAGAATGGGATTATTAAAAGACCAAGGGCTATCGTTCCATGCTAGATTGGTTGAATTAATTTTGGTTAAATCGTTTTATATTACAGTTACCTTGATTATACCGATGGTCATCTTACCTATCGCTGGGTGGCAAGTTTTCTTATCATTCTTTATTATGCATTATATATCAGGATTGATCTTCGCTTATGTTTTCCAGCCCGCTCATATTCTTGAGGAGGTCGATTTTTATAAAGTAGATAAGAAAGGTAGTATTGAAAATAACTGGGCGATACACGAAATGAGAACAACTTCAAATTATGCTAATGGAAGTACTTTTTTTGCCTGGTTTATTGGTGGATTAAATCATCAAGTAGAGCATCATTTATTTCCTCATATTTGTCATGTTCATTATAAAAAGATTTCGAAAATTGTCAAAGCAACTGCAGAGCAATATAATATCCCTTATCATTCTCATAAAACTTTCTTAGGTGCCGTTATAAGTCACCTCACTCTGATGAATCAACTTGGAACAGGAGAATATGACAGAAAATTAAAAGAGAAACAATCGAAATTAAAACTCACTGAGTAGTCACTGAAATTTTACGTTAGTGATGGGTAACTCATCTTCCTATATCTCAATTTGATTTGGAACAACATTAGGGGTCCCTCTAACTATTTCATAATCAAAAGATTTTCACGGTCATATATTTCCATTAATGGCATCCAACCATAATTGCGGAACGGGTACTTTCTTTAAGGTTTTGTAGTTGTATGGAATGATGGCATTATGACACACTGCCGATATGCGCTGATGTCTTTTAGAAAATACAGCACATTTTGTTATAAATCGATCTTCTTTAATTTCATCCACTTTGATACCTATGATGGCTGTATCTGGAAAGGTCATCGGAAAAATATACTTACAATCCTGCCAGCCTAATATTGGCCCTGCATCATCTGCTGTAAATGAAATATCCATTCCGATCTTTTCAAAGTATGAAATCCGAGCTGTTTCAGACCAACGAAGATAGATAAGGTTATTTACATGTTGGGCCGCATCCATATCTCCCCATTGGACTGGAATTTCCACAATTACAGGGTATTCTAAAAGTTCTTCCTTCATCCGGCAAAATAAAGGATAAATGTCCAACTTTACAAGCTATCTGCATGTTCTGTAGAATGGTAATCAATTTACAACATTCTTGACTTATCATAAAAATTGAAAATTTTCTTAAGCAAATAGAATGAATTTTGCGCCTCTTCAATTTTCATTCTAATCTGCTCTCAGTTTAAGAGGCTTCAAAATTAGTTAACCTCTATAGAAAAACCACCTTTTCAAAATTATTATAACTATATCCATATTGAACATGAGTGAATTACACAAAAGCATGCTCAATTAAAATCTAAAAATAATATCCCAATATGAGGTGCATTTCATTATAACTTTTGATGCCCCCTATTACATCTTGATCGCTAGTGTTTAAGTATTTGGCGACTGTTCGAATTTTCTCGTTCGGTAATAAGATAAGTGGTGGATCAAAGTATTTCGTTTCTGGATGTTCCCAGTCTGAATTGGCATAAATTTGAGTTTCGCTACCATCATTTTTCACATGAAACATATCGAATGTTGTACCTAACCTGTGGGTATGCGAAACCAGATTAATAACCCTTGCCGTATCATTGCTTATTGAATATTTTTCATCAATGATAAATTCACTATTTGCAGGCACAACAAATCTGAAGTTTACTGGGTGCACCGTCTCTCCCATAAAAATAGTTTTCGCAATATGCTGTACTTCAGTTTGATCCACTGTATGAAGATTTAAGAAGGCCTCTCCAACAATTTCATGACTAGTATAATTTGTATAATGTGAATTCAAATCAACTCCTACACCCGGATTGATGGGGAGTGCCACCCCTTGAGGGAATACCAATTCATCGTTTGGAATTTGCGTCCCCCCAAGATAATTCGTTGAGACAAATGGACCGGCTAAGTCGAAAAAAGATTCAATATCTCTTATCTGATCTTCAACAGGGGTATCATTTGAACTCCGCGGTACATATGCCAAAAAATGATGTGTACTTGGTCGCATAATCATCTCTAAGCGATTTACGTAAATCATTTCAGTGTTAGGGAGAGATTTATATATGAAAATTTCGCGTTCACTCCCTGGCTGAATAGGAAACATACCTGTCGATAATTGATATCCTTGGGCAGGAGGGTCAGGTGCGACAAAATCAGGTAAAGAGCCACAATCTAATACCTCTATCTGATCTAAAAGATCGGTATCTGCTACTTTACCGCTCTGAGGTGCTCCAGCATTTATCCATGACAAAATAAAATCTACTTCCCCCTGTGAAAGGTTTGGTCTACTCAATGGCATTGGAAATCCATAGTCATGATGATCTGGTGTTTGCTCTCCAAAACAGTTGATCTTGGTTACTAAAAAACTTTTCTCGACATCATTTGGAGTTACTAATTTAAACCCTCGATCATTGGCTAACGGGCTTGCAACTATAGGCGCATTAACTAAACTAGCATAAGAAACCTCTGCTGTCAGGTCTAATTCACCATTTGAGGTGGTAGCTGAAATATGACATCCTGAAACGGCACAGGATTTATTAAACGTTAATCGTTGTATTATTTCAAAGGATGAATTTGATGTATTTACAATGTTTGTTAGATTTTCTTCTAACATAGGGTTCTCTTCTTCAACTTCTTCTACTATTGGAGCTTCATCCTTTTCACAAGATTGTATAATGACTAATGTAAAAAGAGCCATAATCAAAACCAGGGGATACGATTTGTTTTTCATCTAAAAATTGAATTAAATATTCTAAGTGGATTCATTCCAGCATTTAGTCCGTAAGGTAAACACTTAAACTGGCAAAAGTAGTCTAGAAATGAAGTTAAATTATTGAATAAATGTCAAAAAAGGAAGGTATTTTAAGGTACCAACCATATTTAAATAAAATCATAGAATTTTATGATCAAATAAAAGATATTTTGATTTTATCAAATTAGATTTTTAATTTACTTGAACAAGACAGTTTGATTATAGATCTCAAATCTAAATGTATGAAAAACATCCTTATCAATTCCATCACGCTTTTTTACCAACTTGAAATTCATGGTCAATCAAGTAGAGATTCCTTATATCAAGAGTTAAATAAAATTTGCTAGGATTATTTTAATGGTTTTGCTGTAAGTATTTTTAATTGGAAAGAAACGATCTATTCAAGAGGTTTTGGATATGCAGATAAAGTTGACCAAATTGAAACAAATAATTATCAGGTTGAAATCATCCCTATTTCTGGACATGCCATTGATATGGTCGGCCTTTATGAACCCAATAAAAGATGGCTGTTTTCAGCGGACCTTTATGTAAATTCATACTTCGCTTACTTCTTGAGAAATGAAAATATTTATCAGCAAATTGAATCAATTAAAAAGCTCTTGGCCTTAGATTTTGATGCAATCATCTGCTCTCATAATCCACAACTGGCGAATGGGAAATTACAGCTGGAAAAGAAACTAAAATTCCTAGAAGATTTCTAAAGTAAGGTTACTGAATTGCATAAAAGTGGCTTATCTCCATCCAAGATTTTTAAGGCACTAAATTGAAAGAAAATTGGGGCATTAAAATCTTGTCTCATGAACATATAACAAAAATGAATATGGTGAAATCTGTCGTTAGGTCACATCAAAATCTAAATAAGTTCATTGATATACCAACGATTTAAAGAATAATTTCCAAAATCGTTTAACTTTAGTTTCCAAACAGATCAAGATATTTATGATAAAATCGATAGAAGTCACAAATGGTGGTGGATTGGATCAACTTAAGATTAAAGAGAACCCTAAACCTATTCCCAAAGAGCATGATGTACTGGTACAATGGCATGCAACCTCATTGAATTATCACGATTATTTAGTTGCGAATGGAGATATTCCTGTACAAAATGGTAGGATTCCTATGTCGGATGGTGCCGGAGAAGTTATAGAAATCGGAGCCGAGGTAAATGATTGGAAAGTCGGTGATAGAGTGATGTCTATGTTTTTCCCAGGTTGGCAGGAAGGTAGACCAGAACTTAAGAAAATAGCTGGAGTTTCAGGAGAAACCATTGATGGATATATGACCGAAATGTCCTGTGTACATACCGATAGCATTACCGCGATCCCTCAGAATTACAGCTTTGCAGAAGCCGCTACTTTGCCTTGTGCAGCCCTCACTGCTTGGAATGGCCTCATGAATACAGGCCAATTAAAAGCAGGGCAAAGTGTACTCATTGAAGGAACTGGTGGTATGTCCATATTTGGATTACAATTGGCTAAAGCGGCTGGTGCTAGAGTATTTGCAACGACTTCGTCGGAAGATAAAGCAGAACAATTAATGCAATTAGGTTGTGCCGGTGTTGTCAATTATAAACAAGATGAACGTTGGGGTAAATCAATCTTTAAATTATCCGCTGGTGGTGTTGATCATATACTAGACGTGGGTGGTGGATCGACCATGAAACAATCTATTGAAGCGGCAAAAATCGGTGGTCATATTACAGCAATTGGAATACTAAATGGTGGAAGAAAAGGGGAAATTACATTTCCTAAATTATTTTTTAAGTTTGTCACGATGCGTGGCATTGCAGTCGGTAATCGAACTATGCAAAACGAAATGATAGATGCCATCAATACATCTGGACTCAAACCCATCATCGATAAAAGCTTTAGTTTTGAGGAATTATCTGATGCATTCAGATATCAGGAAAGTGGAAAACATTTTGGCAAGATTGTTTTGGAATGGTAATCAAAATCTGAATATGAATATTGGAAGATGAATATGAGATGATATAAAATACCTTTAAAAAAATCACCACCCAAGGCACCACAGAAAAAATTATCACATAAAGCACCAGGGGGAGAAATCCAATCTATTTATAATCATCGGATCACAAGAAAATTGAATAATTTATCACCTTATACATTGCATGCTTACATACAAAAATGTGTATTCGATATTAAAAATTTGGATTCTTTATTAATAATTCTATCGTGTTGAACTCACCCCAGAAACTTTTCAAGTTCCTGACCCTCTCTTGAAAAAAGAAGGTGTATGGCAGTAGCAAGCAAAATACTCAATTCTCTTTGGAGAGAAAGAGTTGGAAAAAGGTAGAACTAAGAGCCATTTTTAATTTTTAACACTTACTTCTGAATAAACATACATTCAAAAACTGGGTATTCGATATTTAAAATATGAATATTGTATTAATTCTGCTATTAGTAAATATATGATATTTGATTCTTTCAGACACATAAATAGGCTTGAACGGATAATGATATGCTGAGGACGACCAAAGGGAGTCTTACGTTATAGCTAGTGTTGCTATAGTACTTTATAAACTCCAAATTTGTTTTGCTTGATTTGCTAATTGACTTTGTCTTGAGTTGATTTCATTTTCTCCCCATTCTTGATAATGTTGAGGAATAGTTTTCGTCGTGTACAATGAACTCTTTTCAAAAATCGCTTTCTTATCATTGTAGTTTTTTGTACCTGAGTCACTGTTTAGTTTTTTTTCCAAAATTGCTAAATTGCCTAACCTATAAATACATCTTACAAAAACATCGTCTGGAATGTGTTCCCAGTTCTCATCATTGGATTCTGGCATTATATGCTCAATAGAATACAAATCACTAAATAAGTCGATATCAGAAGAATAAAGATTTCTTTCAACTTTAGAAA
>Ga0209828_1000501_pt1 | contig 37163 bp, 34 predicted proteins | sample MaitaG_FD_187429 | JGI IMG/M metagenome (GOLD analysis project Ga0209828, IMG submission 187429) | Marine algal microbial communities from Maine, USA - Maine_Asex2 metaG (SPAdes) (version 2) | ecosystem: Host-associated > Algae > Red algae > Unclassified | place: Maine, USA | collected 2015-01-05
GATCCGGCGGGCGGCTCGGAACTTGCCGATCTCTTCGAAGAAATCGCTGTGGCTATTGAAGAAGAACGAAAGCCGGGGCGCAAAGTCGTCGACGTCGAGACCAGCAGCCACCGCCGCTTCGACATAGGCAAAGCCGTTCGCCAGGGTGAACGCCAACTCTTGGGCGGCGTTGGAACCGGCTTCGCGGATGTGGTACCCGGAGATGGATATGGGATGCCACTTTGGCATCTCGGCCGACGTGAACTTCATCATGTCGGTGATGATCCGCATCGAAGGGCGAGGCGGGAAGATGTACTCCTTTTGCGCCTGGTATTCCTTGAGGATGTCGTTTTGGATCGTGCCGGCGAGCTGGGAGCGTTCGACGCCGGTCTTCTCGCCGACCGCGATGTACATGGCCATGATCATGGCTGCGGGACCATTGATGGTCATCGAGGTTGAGACCGAACTCAGGTCAATGTCTGCGAACAGATCTTCCATATCGGCGAGGGTGTCAACCGCCACGCCGCAGTGGCCGACTTCGCCGAGGGACCAGTCGTAATCGCTGTCGCGCCCCATGAGCGTTGGCATGTCAAATGCGGTCGACAGGCCGCCACCGCCAGCGCGGAGCAGCTCCTTGAAGCGGGCGTTGGTGTCTTCGGCGGTGCCAAAACCAGCGAACATGCGCATAGTCCACAAACGCGACCGGTAGCCGGCAGCGTGCAAGCCACGGGTATAGGGATACTGGCCGGGATAGGGACCCTCGCCGTAGAGCGGGTCAACCGGAACGCCTGACATGGTCTCGAACGGAACGTCGCGGAGGCGAGTGGCGTCGTAGGCCGCCTTCCATGCTTGGTACTCCGGGTCGTTTCTGTCGTGCTCGGCCATGTGCGCTCCAAGTAGTAGGAAGTCCAACTATTTGCGATCCTACTAGTTTGCGCCGGGCTATCGTTTCCTGAGTGCCGAATCTCGAATGAGGATGACCCATGGGGCTTAGCTTCGATCCAATAGAGGAAGCGCGCCGCAACTGGCAGGCGAACGGATGGGGAGACGGTCAGGCAATGGTCGCGGCCACGTCGATCACGCGAGCCCACCAAATCGTGTTGGCTCACGTCAATACGGCGCTGGCTCGATTCGATCTGACCTTTAGCCGCTTCGAAGTGCTCGCTTTGCTGTTCTTCGCCCGCGAAAACTCATTGCCTATGGGCAAGATTGGCGACCGCTTGCAAGTCCACCCAACGAGTGTCACCAGTCTGGTGAATCGCCTGGCACAAGATGACCTAGTCGAGCGCGTGGCGCACCCGACCGATCGGCGGACGACGCTCGTCAAGCTCACCGCTGCCGGCGCGGACCTGGCGCCGCAATGTGCGGCAGCGCTCGAAAAAGCTGGCTTTGGGCTTGCTGGTCTTACGGGGGGCGAAGTCGATGCAATGGCTGCCACAATCACTTCGCTGCGGCGCCATTCTGGTGACTGGTCCGGACCGGAAGTGCCAACGTAGAAGCGAAGTCAACAAGCCTGGTCGCTGGAGCCGTCATGGGGAAAGTTCATCGAAGTGGCCTTTTTATCACTCTAGGAGAGTGCCTGGACGCACTGGGTGGGCAAGGTGCTTGATTGGCGTTGTTTTCGAAAATTTCTGTTGGCTTGACTCCAATATCGCGCCTAGCTTGCTAACACCCGAGCTGGATAAACGCCGCGACATAGCGGAAGAAGGATCGGGACCCAAATCAAGGAGTAGTGATGCTGGGTAAGCGGAGTAGTCAAGGGCACGGACGCGCGGCGCGAATCGTATTCGCAAGTGTGGTCACGATTGCGATGATTGTCGCAACGTTGGCCTCGGTGAGCGTGGTGAACGACACCGCGGATGCGCGCGGTCCGTCGTACAACGGCCCGAGCACCCAAGCCGATGGGCCGGCCCTCTTTGGCCCGGCGCCCAACCCGTTTCCCTACTGCGACAGTCCAACCTATTTCGACCCGTTCCCCGAGAACGTAAATCCGATCGGTCGAATGGATCTTGGCAGTACAGCCACGGTTACCACCGGCGCAATCACCATGAACCTCGAGGTGACTTCCGAAGGAGTTCCAGGCGACCAGTACCCAGGCTTCTTTCCCAGCGGTGGCGAGGGCTCAACGAATGACCGAGCCAAGGGCATCGAACTCGGCCAAGGCGATGGCGCCCGCATCACACTGACCGACGCAGCCGGCAACCCTGCGCCCCTGTTCTATAGCCAGTGGATCTTCACCGACGTTGATAGGCCGGGCGAGGGTTTTACCGTTACCCCAGCATGGACCCAGCCGGGTCAAGCTGCGGTATTCGGTGGCGACAATGATTTCACGTTCGAGGGCACAACAAACTTGGCGGTCGAACTCGACGAAAGTCTAGAACTCGACCCTCCGAACGAACTTTCCCAAGCGCTCGCCGGTCGAGTTCAGGTTGATTTCCTCGGCGCAGTAACCGGCATCGACATGCTGCGCACATTCCCCAGCGAAGGCCAATCTGGTTTCGCCGTCGGCGGTGGTTGCGAAGCCGCCGGCGCGGCCAAGGTCGTGACCTCTGGCCCAACCTGGAATGGCACAGGTTTCGAGGTCACCTACGACCTGCGGGTCCGCAACAACCTGCCTTCGTCGGCCACGATCCAGGCAGTTCTCGATGACGCAGTCAGTGCGTTTGGCGCTCAGTTCGTTACCTCGACTCCGCAGGGCATCATCCTTGAGAACCTGCAACTCACCGACGATCTTCGCGACGATGCGTTCTCCTCAATCGTCGTTACCGAACGAAGCACAAACGGTGGGCTGGTCCTGAACGACAACTTCGATGGCCAGACCGACTTTGATCTCATCAGCGCCGGCGCTGTGGCTGCAGAGCAGAACGAAATTATCACGTTGACCGTGGAGTACACCCCGGACCTCGCAACCGCAAACTGGAGCGACTGCGGTGCGGGCTACAACTATCTCAATCAGACCGAGCTCACCGGAACCGCAGCAAACGTCGACGTAGCTGACCTGTCTGACGACGGCGTAAGTGCCCGCCCCGGCGACAACAACGGCGCGGGCGGCGTAGATGACCCCACCCCCGTGAATTTCCCGTGTCCTCCCGGTGGCTTGCAGATTGTAAAGACCGTGGTCGACGGGCCAGAGGGCGTTTGCCCTACCTTTGCCAACGGCACCCTGGACGATGGTCCTGCACTCCCCGTGACGGTCGGTGACATCGTCACCTACTGCTTGTCTGTGCTGAATACTGGTCCCGGGCCGGTGTCGAACATCCGGGTGACCGATGCTCAGGCCCCGGGCGTATTTAACTTGAGTAATCTCAACGCTGGCGAGACTGACTCAGCGTCCTACGACGTTGCGATTCAGCCGCAGACGCCGACTCTAAACACGGCCACAGTGAACGGCACTGACGCTGCCGGCGCGGTCACGCCAGATTCAGATACAGCGGTCATCGCCATATCCGAATTGCAGCCCGTGCTCGAGATCGTAAAGACCGCCGTTCCCGGACCAGGTGGTACCTGCCCTGAAAGGTTCGCCGCGGGGACACCCGACGATGGCGACGCAGTCGACGTGCTCTACGGCGATGTTGTTACCTTCTGCATCACGGTCCTCAACAGCGGTCAGAATCAGGCCACTGGCGTGACCATCACTGATCTCCAAGCGCCCGCGCAGGTCTCGCTCGGGACCCTGGACATCAACGAGCAGAAGAGCACTGCCTACGACGTAACTGTCACTGCAACGACGCCCGTGCAGAACACCGCCACGGCCAACGGCACCGGTCCAACGGGTGCGCTGCCGCCGGCATCGGATACTGCACTCATCTCCACGAGCCCGCAACCAGACCCAGTCCTTGAGATCGTCAAGACGGTCGTGCCTGGCCCAGAGGGCACCTGCCCAGCCAACTTCCTTGGCGGAACACCCGACGATGGCGATGCGCTCATCGTGAGTTACGGCGACACCGTTACCTTCTGCATTAGCGTGCGCAACGTGGGCGGAAGCGACGCCAGCAATGTCACGGTTGTCGATGCCCAGGCGCCAACGTCCATCACACTCGGCACGATTGCCGTCGGTGGCGAACTCGACGACAGCTACGACGTGGTTGTCGATGAGTCCACCGAGCTGCAGAACACCGCGACCGCCACCGGTATCGGTCCAAACGGTGACACCGCGCCCGTGGCTGACACGGCGCTCATCGCTCCAGCCGACCCTGTATTGAACATCGTCAAAACCGTTGTGAACGGCCCGCTCGGAGACTGCCCTGTGTTTGCCAATGGCATCGACGACGAGGGCGACGCCTTGGCCGTTCGTTACGACGACACCGTTACGTACTGCATAACCGTGCGTAACAGCGGCGGCAATGCAGCAACCAATGTGAGCATCGCAGACAGCCAAGCGCCGGGCGGCGGCTTCGACGTAGGCACGGTGCCTGCTGGCGAAGAACGCACGCTGAGCTACGACGTCATCATCGACGCCGGAACGCCTGATACCAATGTCGCTACCGCGACCGGTCAAGGCCCGACCGGAGACCTCGGCCCAGTATCTGATCCAGCCATCATCGATCCATCCCCACAACTCGAACCGGGCCTGGAGATCGTCAAGACGGTCGTGCCTGGCCCAGAGGGCACCTGCCCAACATTCGAAGACGGCGTGCGCGGCCGCGGCGAGGTACTCGAAATCGAGCTCGGCGACACCGTCACCTACTGCCTGGCAATCCGCAACACCGGTCTTGGTGTTGCCAGCAACGTTCAGATCACCGATGATCAAAGCCCGCTCAGCCCGTACGCAATCAACGTGCTTCAGCCGGGCGACGGCGAAGCCGTGCAGTTCGACGTGCTCGTTGATCTCGAGACCGAGTTTGTCAACGTGGCGACCGTGACCGGAACCGGCCCGACAGGTCCGTTGCCACAAGCCTCCGATGACGCCGAGATCAACCACGACACGCCGGCCCCGAACATCACATTGATTCACTCGGTCGCAAAGGCCGACGAAGAGTGTCTCACCGTTGCCAAGGACCTCAACAGCCTGGTCGCCAATGTCATCGACACCGATGTCGAGTGGTGCGCTAGGGTCGTCAACGCTGGCAACGTTGCGCTGATCAATGTCAGGCTCACCTCGCCCGAACTCGGCATTGCCGATTTCGATGTGTTGGCCGGAAGAGACTCAAGCGTGCTTCAACCGGGTGAAGAAGTCCTCATTTCGGTGCCTGGCACTATCGCCGCTGGCGGTTTGGCGAGCAACGGGTCGGTGACCGGTGACCCTGCCGACATAAACGGCAATCGCATTGATCTGGAACCTGTGAGCGATGCCGACGACGCCGAAGTCCGCGAGGCTTCTGTGGACCTTGAGACCACAGTCGTAGCCGGTGAGACTGGCGACTGCGCCGACGCAACCGAGTCGATCACGGTGCCAACCGGCTCGATCGTCACGTGGTGTTTCACCGCTACCAATACCGGAACGGTGAGCCTGCTGATCACCGAGGTCGAAGACATCACTCTGGGCATCATCATTCAGGTACCAGACGGCGAGCAGATCATTGCGCCTGGCGAGTCGTTCGTGGTCAGTACCACCTCGGCAGCACCACAAGATGGCATCGTCAACGAGGCTCGAGTTGAGGGCCAGCCACTCGACGAGAACGACGATGTGCTCGATCAGGCGCCGATCGTGGAAGACGATGACCCCGCCACGATCGATACGACAGTTGCCGATTCTGCGGTTTCCAAGACGAACTCTAACGCCGGCCCGATCGGCGTTGGCGTCGAAGTGACCTACACGATCGTTGTGAGTAACAACGGGCCACATGCGGCCGACAATGTGCGGGTTATCGATGAACTTTCGGCCGGACTTGACTATGTGAGCGTGCCGAGCAGCGAAGGTTGGGACTGTTCGCTCGACGAAGGCGAACGCAGCTTCACTTGTCTGCGCGACGAGTCCTTGGCCAACGGCGACTCTGACACTCTGACCTACGTTGCAGTCGCGAACGGTTCTGCGGTGGCTGGTTCAGATCTGGTTAATACAGCCACCGTCGAGTCACCCACCAAGGACCCCGACGACAGCAACAACACAGATACGTCGACTACCCGGACAAGGGTCCCGCCGCCATTCGTACCGGACCCCCGTCCTGAGTATCCCGGCCCGTTCGACCCGCCAACACCTTTGCTACCTCCCGACGAGGTGCTCGGACTTGCCATTACCGGCTCGGCTACGAATCTGTTGGGCTTGCTCTCTGCGGTATTGCTCGCTCTCGGCGGCATGCTCACGGTGACTGGTCGACGTCGCCGTAGTCCCGAGTAGCAGGCGCAACTGCGCACAATTCGTTACTACAACCACGGGCTCTGCGGCACGCCGCAGAGCCCATGGCAGTCACGTGCATGTGGGGCCGCCTTGGGAAAGGCGCAGCCGGCCTTGACGCCGCTGGTGACTATTGGATACGCAGATCGAAGCGATCGGCGCTGGTAAAGTGCCAGGCGAGGTTGGTATGGACGATCTACTAGAGCGCCTGAATCGGCGGCCATGGCGGTTTACTCCGCAACGCCGTGCCGTGGTCGACGCGCTTGCAGGAGCAAATGTGCACCTGAGTGCGGACCAGGTCCTTGAGCGAGTGCACCAGGCACTCCCAGATACGAGTCGCGCCACGGTCTACAACGTGCTCAATGAACTGGTCGAACTGGGCGAGGTTGGGGAACTGAACGTTGCGGGTCGAGCTCGCACGTATGACCCGAACGCGGCCGACAAACACCATCATCTTCTGTGCGAGGCGTGCGGGCTCCTCCAGGACGTTCAGCTCGAACCAGGCACTGAACCTCGGTTGTCTACTGCCGTGCTGGCGTTTGAGCTGCGCCGCTTCGATGTACTGTTCTCTGGCGTATGCGCCGACTGTCGACCAGCGCCCTGACACAGCAACGAAGTACTAGTCCGCTCCGAGGCCCTGCGATCTGGGTGCTCGTGCTTGGGTTTCTGCTGTTCTTGACCGGCTGCAGTATTTCAACCGAAGAAATTTCAACGGCCGCGGCAGATCGAGCAGGCGTCCTGCCGGTCGAAGGCACCTTGCCGGCGATTGGCCCAATTCCTGCATCGTCGCATTGGCATGCCGCGTACGTGGTCCGCATCTGCGACGAGGTGCTTGCGCCCTTCGATTCAGCAGAAGACCCCCTTGGCATTCACAGTCACGCAGATGGGGTCATGCACATACATCCATTCTTTGACGAATCGGGTTACGAGGCAGCAACGATCAGCTTGTTCGGTGATGCCATGGGTTTCGAACTCTCCCAAGGCGAGCTCACGTTGCCCGGCGGTGGCACCTGGCGCGACGGCGACTTGTGCGACGGTGTGCCGGGCCGGGTGTTTGTCGATCGATGGGCTAGTTCGTCGCCAGACTCGGCGATCGAAAGAATCTTCGAAGATCCAGGCAATATTCGTTATCTCGCCGATGGGGAGCTGTACCAAATCGCCTTTGCGCCAGCTGACTCGTTGCCGGTCGTGCCCCCGAGCCAGCCGATCTTGTCCGAGCTCAGCAATTTGGGTCCTGCGCCCGAGCCGTGGATCGACGTTGATGAAACCACAACCGGAGCGCAGGCGTCGTTTCGCGTTGTCGAATCAATAAGCAGCGAGCCGTGTGAGGCAGAGCAGTTGCCCGAGCGGGTGCTGTCGGGTCCAGTCCGTTGTTTCGTGACGGCGACGGACACAGTCGGTGCAATTGACGGCGTCGAGAGCGCTCGGGCCGTGATGTTCAACCGGCGACCGTCTGTCGAAGTGCGCATGAGTCGCCCGCTGCAAACGTTCATCGAAGCCAACTTTGCAAACGGCCGGGAATCTGTCGTTCTCGCAGTCGAGGTAGACGGTTCGGTCATCACTGCACCGCAATTGTCGCGGCCCCCGACCGGTGACCGTCTCGTGGTTTCCGGCGGATTCTCGGTCGAGACGGCAACCGCCCTAGCCGCGATCCTCAACGGAGACAATTAGCCCGGACCGCTGCGTGAGTGGGTTGGTCAGTCGCTGATGCGCCGGCCATCTTCGACGAGGTTGATCTGCCAGAGAACTTCGTCGAGCGCATCGGCGGCCCGAATCGGCAAGAAGCGCTGAGGTTGTTCGGCGCTGATGCAAGAGGCCAGCGGCGTGAGCATGGTCCATGGGGCCGGGTGGCAGAATTGCACCACAGACAGCCGTTGCCCAGGTTGGGCAGGATCAGCAACAACACGATGCATCCCCGGCGGGATACGGCCATTCGTAATGCGTTCGAGCATGAGTCCGGTATTGATAATCACGTGGCCGTCAGGTGGTACGGCATCGATCCACTCGCCGTCGACTTCGACCTGCAACCCGCGAGCGGTAGCTCGGGGGAGTGCCGTAATCAGATTGATGTCCGCATGCGCGCCAGCCCACACATGCTGAGATCCCGGTGCCTGCCCCATGGGTGGATACCGAATTGCCCGGGTCAGATTGGCGCCGACCGCAACGGTGTCATCAAAGAGTGATTCGTGTGCCCCGACACCCACGGCAATGATGCGCAGAAATCGGCGCTGAAGATCCGCGATCGACCGGTGAAAGTTCAGCAGCACTTCGGTGATGCCCGGCACATCTGCTTCGGGCAACACTGGATCGTGGTAGCGGGTCGGGAACTGCGTGGCCAGCGGATGCCCTGTTGGCAGGCTGTCGCCCCAGTTGAGCATCTCTTTCCAGTCAGGGTGATCGCTCGACGCTGCGGTTTCGACGAGCAGCCCGGTGTAGCCGGTCTGACCGTGTGTTCCCTCGACAGTAGTGCCGGACTTAATGTCAGCTTCGAGAGAGAAGAACGACGCCAACATCTCATAAGCCTCGTCGATAAGGCTCGTGCTGACATCGTGACCGGTATACACAAATCCGGTTGCAAGACTTCGCATTGTGCCGTCGACGACGGCGTTGCGCTCAGCAGTTGATCCTTGTTCAAAGGCGATCAAGTCGACATCAAGAATGGCATCCATCATTGCGTTCTAACAGCTGGGCCGGTCCTGCACACCCCGCGAGCGAAGAAGCGACCCCCGTAACCGAGGCAGCGGGAACAGAGCGCCTATTTATGCGCGGGGTCCTACACTCGCAATCCCCGGGCAGTTCCTGGGAGAAGGAGCCGGTGTGAGGCGATCCCTGAGACCTGTGGCAATTGCGGTGGCACTACTCATGGCAACGGTGGCCTTTCAGGCCGCGATGCCAGAAGCGTCAGCACAAGACATCGACCAGATAGTTCAAGAGCTGGAGGACAACGGTTACTACATCGAGGCTGGCGCCGATGGCAGCAACTCCTCGTTTGCTGACTTGGCTCGCCAGTCGCAGACCGCCAACGACGTGTGGTACTTCGTATCGCTCACCGACGACGTGGCGGACACTTTTGCGAACGACGTGTTCGACGCGATTGCCCCTCGAGGCAACGTGTTGGTGCTGCATTTCGACGGACCGGACTACGTGGTCCAGCTTGCGTCCGACGAGACGTCCGCGGTTGAGCAGAGAGCGCTCGCCCCATTCGACGGCGACTGGGAGCAGCCTGCCGAGTTCATGGCCGAAGTCGTAGCTGAGTTTGATCGTCTAGCCGTGAGCTCCACCGCAGGTAACAGCGGCTCCTCGAGCGAAAGCTCAGCCAGCACTGGTTCTTCGTCGTCAGGCGGAGGCGGATTCCCGTGGTTGCTCATCGGGATTCCAGCTGTGGTCGGGGGTGGTTTGTGGTTCATGAGCCGCAGTGGCAAAAAGAAGAAATCGGCGCAAGATCTGGGCAACGCGCAGAAGATCCGTGCAGAACTCCAGACCGAGCTCGACGAGCTCGCAAACGACGTACTCGTGCTTTCGGGACCGGTTGACCTCTCGGAGAACACCGAGGTGGTTACCTACTATCGCGAGGCGGCCGACGCCTATCTTGACATCTCCGACGAGGTCCCAGACGCACAAAAGCTCGAGGGCGCCGACCTGCGGGAGCTCGCCGAGTTTGGGACTCGAGTCGCCCATGCCCGTTGGCAAATGGATGCAGCCGAAGCGTTGATGGACGGCGAACCCGTTCCCGAAAAGCCAAACGTACCGCCACCGCCGGCACCGAAGGTAGACACGAAAACTCAGCAACGCCGGGCTGAGCAGCGCCAACGTATGCCACAACGCCAAGCTCGGCCCCGAGTTCCTTACAGCCAGTCGCGGCGCCGGAGCGGTGGCGGTTTACTCGACATCTTGATCGCTGGTTCCGGCATGCTCGGGGGCCGATCGCGCGGCGGTGGCATGTTCGGCGGATCCCAGCGCAATAGACGAAGCAGCGGTGGCATGTTCGGTGGCGGATCTTCTCGCCAGTCGCAACCGCAACGCCGCTCCGGCGGTGGTGTCTTTGGCGGCAGCAGTCGGTCACGCACATCAAACAGCCGTTCCCGCACATCGCCTCGTCGCACTCCTTCTCGCTCGTCGTCTCGGTCGCGCTCGCGCACGCCGCGCACCAGCCGACCTTCAACGAGTCGCCGCCGTCGTCGGCGCTAATCCCTGTGGGCCGGCCGTCCAAGGCCGCCCAGTGTCTTTTCGGGCTCACCGGCAACGTACAATCAACCACCGATCTCAAAACCAAGAGGGGCTTTCGTGTTTAAGCGAGTTTTCAATTACCTAAAAACACTGTTTCGCGTCAAGGCCGAAGCGGCCATGGACCCTGAAATCGAAATTGAGCAAGCCATCGAGGATGCTCGCAAGCAGGACCGTCAGCTGCGAAACCAAGCTGCCAAGGTGATTGCGCACCGCGAGCAGCTGGAGAGCCGCATCGAGAAATCTGCGGACACCGTAGGAGAAGCTCGCGAGATGGCTAAGCAAGCGCTCCTTCGCGCCGAGCGGGCAAAGGCCGAAGAAGACATCGCCGGGTTGGAGAAGTGGACCAATACCGCTTCGAGCTTGGCGATGAAACTGCAGTCTTCGGAGAGCAGTCTTGAGAGCCTGAAAGGTCAATACGAGATCGCAGTTACCCAGGCCGACGAAGCTAACAATGCGGTGCAGGGAAACGCCATGCGGGTCCAAGAGCTGGCTGCAAAGCGCATGCAACTTCTTGGTCAGATTCAACAGGCCAAAATGCAAGAGGAAGTCAACAAGGCCGTCGAAGCAATGTCGGGCGCACTCGAGACAGACACGCCGAGCCTGGAACGCGTCGAAGGCAAGATCCAAGAACGCATGGCGAACGCCAAGGCTCACGCCGAGATTGCTCAATCCACACCCGAAGGGGCCGAAGCGGAACTCCGCGAAGCCGTGTCGCTGGCCAAAGCCGACGACAAGCTCGCCGAACTACGCGCTGAGCTCGGCCTGAACTGAATCCTCGGTCCCGGCGGGCTGTCTCAGGTGGGGTAGTCCGAACGCTCTCGATTCGTGAGCGCGGCACTGAAGGCAGGGTGGTGATCCTGCTTTGCGCGCCTTCCGGGCCTTGACTCCCGTCGGGCTGAATCCGACGTGGGGTTGCGCTAAACGCGCGCTCTCTTGGCGAGCACAGCCTCGGTGACGGAGTGCGATCTTGGTGAAACTGTGCCGCGCTCCACGGACTTTCGGATCCAAACAATACCGAAAATGGGGTAGGCGTCGCCGGGAAATCACGATAATGGGCGAAACTATGGGCTTTCTGTCTTACGCCGTGGTGCCCTATTTGGTGCTGGACCTACCTGACATCGGCATAACTGGGCGGTTCTAGGCCTTCTGGCTGTGCCGTTGAGCCTGATTGCTTACAGCAAACGAGTGACATAGGGGTCAAACTGAGGGTCCTCATCTCGCTGGCGAAAGGCTGTGACTGGCCATGCAGAATCTCTACAACTCACGACACCAAGTCTCGTCTCCCCCGGACGATTTGCTCGAAACGAACGGTGAAGTCGTGGCCCCCGTCCTGATTGTCGATGACCATTCTCTTCTCGCTGGCAGCCTGGCGATGGTGCTCGCAGCCGAAGGTTGCGCGGTGCGCACCCTAAAAGCGACCACGATCGATCAGCTCCAAGCCGAGATCGAGGAACGCCCACCAGCGGTCACCTTGGTGCGTATCCAGCCGGGCCCGAGCCTTGCTCGCAGCCTTGCTCTCGTCGAGACGGCAACCGCCGCAGGCGCAATGGTGGCCGTGCTATCGGACAGCACGCATGAGCTGCTTCTCTCCGCCGCAGTGAACGCCGGCGCCCAAGGCCTCGTTTCATCGAGCGATCTCATGATCAACACGGTCGATCAGATCCTCGCCATGGTCAAAGGAGAGCAGCTACTGGGCGAGTTCCGGCGAAGTGAGCTGCTCACCTTATTCCGCACTCATCGCGTCGATCGCAACAACCGCTTCATGCCCTTTGAGTCGCTCTCTCGCCGAGAAGGCGAAGTGCTGTGCCTGCTGATGGAAGGTCACTCCGTCGCCAAAATCGCCGAGTCCTCTTTCGTGTCCATCGGCACCGTGCGGACCCAAGTCAAGGCCATCTTGCGCAAGCTCGGCGTCAACAGCCAAGCAGCGGCTGTGGCCCTCGCTTACCGAAGCGGATGGCCAGACGCAGACCCAGCACTTCCGGTAGACCTGCGCCTGCGCTACATGGGTTAGTTCGGATTCAGGACAGTACCTGCAGTGCGCGCCGCGGCGGCGTCGGTCGCTACTCGGTGAGGAGTGGTGAGAGTGCGAAGGGTCCAGGATTCCCATGATGGGAGGCGACTATCATTGACGTCAGTCGATTGGACCCGCTGTGGGCAAGCAAACAAAAACGGAAGAGGCTGAGATCTCGGGGCGCTACGAGTTTCGGGTGTGGGGTAAGCATAAGGCTGCCCGAACCGAGCTAAAGCGCATGGCCTCCCAGGTGACCGAAGAGGAATTCGAGGATCTCTACCTGCTCGTCGATGACCCCACGTGGAACGCGAAAATTCGCGACAACACGCTCAAGATCAAGCAACTCGTTGCCGAAGATAAGGGCTTCGAACGGTGGTCCTCAGACCGACACCACAGCGCTGGATCTGCACCGACCCCGTTTGACCACCTCTATGAGACGCTTCGACTCGACCGCCCACAGCAAGGCAAGAACTACAACTTGCCGAAAGAGGCGAAGAAGCTCGACCCGGTCGACGGGGTTCGTGCCGTCTTTGTCACCAAGCATCGTCGCCGCTATCAGATCGGCGAGATCAAAGCCGAAGTGACCGACATCGACATCCACGAAACCGACGATGTCATGCGGACGATCTCGATCCAGGGCAACGACCTACGCGAACTTGTCGCACTTCGCAAGAAGCTCGGGCTTCGCAAAAACGAGAATCTTGCGATGCATCAGTACATCGAGTCAGAAACCGACGACTGATCCGCCGGCTTAGTCGCCGGTGGCGACCGTTCCGTCTTTGAGATAGTCCAACGAGTTCACTGCGCCGTTCCTGCTCGGCCAGGTTGATGCGCTGGTCGGTTTCACGAATATCGGCGGCGACGGTGGCATTGGTTTCTTTTCGATGCCGCGAGGCCTGGTCGTGTTGCAATAGTGTTACATTCGTTCAGCCGCCTCGGCTGCGTAACCTCTCATGACTCGTCTCTCCCGTTTCCTTCTCGCCTGCCTCAGCATGGCACTTCTTGCGCTGCTCTTGCCGTCTGGCGTGAGCGCTCAGACCGACCAGATCGAAGGCCTGCGGGCCGACCGAGACGCCGTGCGAGCCGAGCGAGCCCGAGCCGCAGCCGACCTCGACCCGCTCTTCGCCGCCAATGAGCAAATCGAAGACGCACTCCGAGTTCTCACCGAAGACCTCGCCACCCGTCAAGCTGACCTCGACGCCACACGTTCCCAGCTCGACAGAGCCCGCCTCGAAATCGTTGATGCCGAGAGGGAAGTCGTTGTTCAACAAATGATGATTGCCGAACTGCGCGACCAGCTCCGGCTGCAAGCAATCAACGCCTACGTCAGGCCAAGCGGCGACTCAGCCGACGACGTTCTTCGAGCCAGTGACCTGAACGAGGGCGAACGCCGGCGCGCATTGGTCTCCGCAGTCCAGGTCTCGCGCTCCGATATTCTCGATGACCTCCGCCAGGCCGAAGCGAACCGAGAGCTAGCGGTCGCCCGGGCCGAGGCCGCCAAAGTCGAAATCGAAGCCCGCGAGCTACTCGCCAGTCAACAAGTGGCCGAAGTCGACGAAGCGATCGCAAACCAGCAACGCTTGCAAACAATCCTCGATGAACGCATCGTCGAATTTCAACAAGAAGTCGACGTTCTCGCAGGCGAAGAAGCAAACCTGCAAGCCGAGATAACAGGTCTCATTGTCGCCGAGGAACAACGCGTCGCTGCGATCCGCGAAGCCGCCCGAATCCAAGCCGAACGCGAACGTGTCGCCCGCGAAGAAGAGCAGCGCCGACAGCTGCAACTAGCTGCCGCAGCCGCTGGCGAAGCCGCGCCAGCTGCCGCAGCCGTGAGCCGGGCCGATGCAGCTCTTGTCGAGGCGCCTTCGGGCCAGGGACTTGCATGGCCGGTCAGCGGAGAAGTCACCTCAAGGTTTGGTCCTCGGTGGGGTCGCCAGCACAACGGTCTTGATATCGCCGCCAATACGGGCACTACTGTCGCCGCAGCTGGCGGTGGCACCGTCATCAGCGCCGGCCCCGCTGGAGCCTTCGGAAACCGAGTGCTGATCGACCACGGAGGCGGTCTGGTCACGCTGTATGCCCACCTCAGCTCGATCAACGTTTCGACTGGGCAAACGGTGTCTACGGGAACCTCGGTGGGAGGCGTGGGCTGCACGGGCAGCTGTACCGGCCCTCATCTCCACTTTGAGACTCGCGTCGGTGGCGTTGCATACGACCCGTATAACTATCTGGGTTGATTCCGCCCGCTACTGCGAGCCACAGCGGCTTGTCGGGCGGCCCGAACGAGCGCAAGCAACGAGTAACAACCGGCGCACTACTAGGGTCAGCTGCATGAAATTGTGCTTTGCAGGTGGCGGCAAGATGGCCGAAGCCCTCGTTGGTGGTCTGATCGCGAGCAAGTGGGCGGCGCCCTTTGAGATCGGTGTGATCGAGATCGTTGATGAGCGTCGGGCCTACCTAAGTCAGACCTTTCCGGGAATTTTGCTCGCGTCCAGCTGTGCCGAGGCCTGCGCGAGCGAAAAGTTCAATGTGTCTAACGTGCTCATTGCCGTGAAGCCACAACATGTGGGCCAGGTGGCGCAAGAACTCGGCGACGGGGGAGCGGTACGTGCTTTAAGCATCGCGGCAGGGGTCCGCATCGATGCTCTGCTGGCTGGACTCGGCGCCGACGCACGGGTGATACGAGCGATGCCCAATACGCCGTCGCTCGTGGGGCTAGGAGCGGCAGCTATCGCCCCGTCGGCTGCTGCGAACCAGGCTGACCTGACTTGGGCCGAAGAAATCCTGGCTGCGGTGGGCACCGTAACTATTGTCGAGGAGAAACAACTCGATGCGGTAACTGGGCTATCTGGCTCAGGCCCGGCTTATCTTTTCCTGCTGGCCGAGGCAATGACCGCTGCGGGAGTAGCGCAGGGGCTGGAACCCGATATCGCCGATGCGCTGGCGCGCCAAACCTTGCTCGGAGCGGCGACACTGCTCGTGAAATCACCCGAGGATCCTGCGCAGCTTCGGGCCAATGTTACGAGCCCGGGCGGAACCACCGCAGCAGCAATCGAGGTCATGCATGCCCGAGGTTTAGAAAAAATTGTGCTAGACGCGATCGCCGCTGCGGCCGCAAGAAGCGTGGAACTAGGCGGTTAAGTCGCCCAACGCGCACCAAGGGGCGAGTGTTCACGCCGTTGGTCTTGTGGTTCAAAGTGACAGACGCGCGATAAAGCCCCTAGAGTGTGGCCCGTTGAAGGAGGGCGCGAACGCGACCCACCGCAAGATGTAGGACAAGCAAGGACCGCCAACGTGAACGAAGGCCAACGCCCCCGCTATCTGACTGTCGCCGAAGTGGCGAAGGACATGCGGGTTTCAACGATGACGGTGTACCGCCTGATCAAATCAGGTGAGCTTGGCGCAGTACGCGTCGGCAAGTCATACCGCATCCGTGTCGCCGACCTCGATAACTTCTTGGATAGCCGCTACGTCGAGTCGGAGACCGGTTCCTGATCGAGCCCGGTAGCAGTGTGAAAGCAAACGCTTTCACACTTTGCGCTGCAGCCCATGCGCTATCGCACCGTTAACTTCCTGAGCGACTATGGCGTCACCGACGAGTTCGTTGGTGTCGTAAAGTCGGTCATTCATTCGATTGCGCCCGATGTGCGTATCGCCGACGTGACGCACGCGATCCCCGCACACAACGTTCGGGCTGGCGGTCTGTCATTAGCTCGAGCGGCCGCCTACCTGAATCCTGGGGTCGTCGTGGCGGTCGTGGATCCTGGTGTCGGCGGTGACCGCAAAGCCGTTGCGGTCGAGGTGGGCGATGGCTCCACCATTCTGGTGGGTCCAGACAATGGCCTGCTCGCACCCACTGTTGCGCTCGTGGGCGGCGCAACTGCCGCCGCAGATATTTCGGATTCGCCCTTCCGCCTCGAAGCTTCAGGCACCACCTTCTCCGGGCGAGACCTCTTTGCGCCGGTAGCTGCGCAACTCTGCTTGGGCGCCACACTGGCCGAGGTTGGCACATCTATCGACCCTGCGCTGCTGATGCCGGCCGTCATGCCGGTCAGCGCCACCGAGGGCGACACCATCGTCGCCGAAGTCCTTTGGGTCGACCGGTACGGCAATTGCCAGCTCAACGTTGATCCCAATGAGCTCGCCCACGCTCAGTATTCGCTGCAAATGGCGCAGCAACATCGGCCAGCTCGTCGAGTGCCGCACTTCGAGGTACTCCAGACCGGCGAGGTCGGCTTGCTCACCGACAGCGCGGGTATGGTAGCGATCGTGGTGAATCGGGCGTCTGCAGCTGCCGAACTCAAGATTGGCGAAGGCACCGAAGTGCGCCTGCAAGTCGGCGATACCCCAACCGGTGTCACGACAGCCGTGACCCTTGGGAAGCCGCGCTAATGCGCCCGGCAACGGTCATGGTGATTGCCGTTCTCATGCTTCTGATCGTGGGCGCAGCGTTTTACCAGATCGTTATCCAAGGTCCAGATGAAGCCGAGCCTGCGGCGTCCTACTTCATCAGCACACTGCGCTAATTAAGCAGTTCCATCTTCAGCTGCCGCGAGTTGGCCCTCGGCGCTACTGGGCTTCGCGAGCTTGGAGTCGAGCTTTGACTGAGTGAGCACAACAACAGAACCGGGATCCACGAAGGCGAGCTGTTCTGGGGGGCTACCGAAATCAGGGATGAGGTCAGTGTCCACGGTGGGTGGAACCGAGGTAGGGGCTGGCGGTGCAGGGGTTGCGGGCACCGCGGTCGCAGTCGGCGGAATCGGCACCGGGGTTGCTGGCACCGGTGTAGGTGGCACGGCCGTCGCAGTCGGCTCTGGGGTTGGGGCTACCGGCTCGGGCGTTGGTGCGAGCGGTTCTGGGGTCGGGTCTAGGGGGACTGCGGTTGGAGCCACCGGCACTGCGGTTGGGGGGATTGGCACTGCGGTTGGGGGGATTGGCACTGCGGTTGGTGGGATTGGCACGGCGGTTGGTGGGATTGGCACGGCGGTTGGAGCCACCGGTACTGCGGTGGGGGCAACTGGTGCTGCGGTTGGTGGGATTGGTACTGCGGTTGGGGCAGCAACAACGGCCGCCACTGGAGCGGCTCCGCCAAGAGCCGCAAAGCGATGTGTGGTGTACATGCGGCCATCGGTTGGATGGGCGTACACGGCGATGCCCACGTGGGTGTAGGAAGCCTCCATGATGTTCGCCCGATGACCAGGGCTCGCCATGAAGGCTGACGTCAACGAGGCAACGCTTTGGCCACGGCCGACGTTCTCACCAACCTTGCTCCAACCGCCCGGAGTGCCCGTCACGATGTCGCTTGCGTGAGCCAAGAAGCTGCCGTTGACCATCTGGAGAGCCCAGCCATTGGCGGCCGAGGACATCGACCCGTTCATAGTGAGTGGTGCAAGACCGCCTGCTGCTCGCTGTTGATTGAGCGACGCAAGAAACCCAGCTTCGGCGCCACCGTTGCGAACAGCGCTCTGGGCCCTAGCCGTTGGAGCGATGAACAGAGTGCTGGCAACCAGCAGGATGCTGAGTAGCAATGAGAGCTTGCGTAGTGGAATCCGGCGCATTGATAGACCATTCGGGGTAGACGCTTACGAAGGTCCAATCGGGTCTCCTCTGCTCCGGGGTAGGAGGCGGGCAATCTTTGGGCAGATCAGCTCTGGGCCTTGCAGCATGGGCCTAGGCAGGGGGCCCCACAGCGCGCGATGCCGCTCCCCTATATGGGGTGTATTTGGCCGTGGTTTCTTGACCGAGGTCGGCGCGCTTCGTCTGCCCTACGATGAGCCGGTGAACGTTGTTGAGTTGTTCGCTCGCCATGATCCGTCGGGCGTGGCGTTCGTATGCGGAGATAGATCGCAGACCTATGGAGAGCTAACTGAGCGCGTCGCAGCCGCTCGGACTTCGTTGGGTAAGCGCTGCCCTCGTGGGTCAAACGTGGTTGTTGTCGGCGAGAGTTCGATCGAGTTCATCGAAGCGCTCTTTGCGGCGCTGAGCGCTGGTCTTCCCGTGGTGCCGCTTCATCCCCGGTATCCGCGCGGTGAAATCGAACTGGCGGTCGAACTGGCGAACCCGGCGCTCGTCATCAGCACCGATGTCGCGTCGGCGGCGCTCGCCAAGGATCTTGGCGCACCCCATCTCGACGCAAGCGAGCTGTTTGGCGAACTCGACGCGCCGATTGCTCCGCCTGTGGATCTTGAACCTGATCACCCCGCGTTACTCATGTTCACCAGTGGCACAGCTGGGCGTCCCCGCATTGCCGTGCTGTCTCATCGAAACATTGCGGCCAGCATTCAACACTCGACGGCAAGCGCCCCGAGCCTGGTCCGAGAGCATCAAGTCATTCTCGGCGTGATGCCGCTCACCCACGTTCTTGGCATCGTGAGTGTGGTGGCGGTTGCCATCACGGTCGGCTCGACTGTTGTGTTGTCCACCAAGGTCGATGTGGACTCCATAGCCGACATCGTTATGGCCCACCAGGTGACGTTTCTGGTCGCTCCACCAGTTTTCTGGTATCGGCTCGCGAACAGCGATGTGCGACCACAACAGATTGCGTCGGTCAAGGCTGCCCTGAGCGGCGCAGCACCGCTAAGCGGGGCAGTTGCCGACACGATCCTGGAGCGCTACGAGCTCACCTTGCGCCAGGGCTACGGCTTGACCGAAGCCTCGCCTGGCCTCACGTCGGCTCTCGGCACCGAAGCTCCAGCAACGTCGGTCGGTCGACCCATGCCTGGGGTCAAGCTCCGCCTGGTCGACGAATCCGGTACCGATGTACTCATTGGCGACGTCGGCGAAATCTGGGCCAAAGGTGCCAACATCTTCTCCGGCTACCTGGGTGACCCCGAGGCAACCGCTGCGGTGATCGATGCCGACGGCTGGCTCCGCACCGGCGACTTAGCCGTCGTCGACGAAAGCGGCTTCTTGTACATTGTGGGCCGCAACAAGGACCAGATCATCGTTTCAGGTTTCAACGTGCACCCGGGCGAGGTCGAAGAGCGCTTGGTCGAGCATCACACCGTCGCAGCAGCAGCGGTCGTAGGCGAACCTGATCCAGAGTACGGCGAGATCGTTGTGGCTTATCTGGTCGCTGCACGCAGCATGGAACCCGACGCCGACGTGCTCGAGGCTCACTGCCGTACCCGGCTTGCTGGCTACAAAGTCCCAAGCCGCTTCGAAGTTGTTGCCGAGCTACCCCAAACAGCAACCGGCAAAGTCAAGCGCCGCATGCTGCGCTGATTCGCGGTAGACGAACGCAGCTTGTGAAGCGCAGCACAAGCTCCTAGCCTTGGGCTGGTGTCTGACGACGGGTTGCAGGTTCCCGCCGCTTCGGTAGCACGGCTCCCGCTCTATCTGCGGTGCCTCGAAGAGCTACGTGCGGACGGCGTGTCAACCGTGTCCTCGTCGCGTCTTGCCGAACTTGCAGGGGTGAATGCAGCCAAGCTCCGCAAAGACCTGTCTCACCTGGGTAGCTATGGCACCCGCGGGGTGGGCTACGAAGTTCCGAACCTCATGAATCAGATCCAGCTTGAACTCGGCCTCGATGAGCAGTCGCCGGTGATCGTGGTCGGTCTCGGCAACTTAGGTCAGGCGCTCGCTAAGCACGGCGGCTTCGGCGATCGCGGGTTTCCAATCGTTGCACTCTTCGATGTGCAACCCGATGTTGTTGGCCTCAGGATTGGTAACAAGATCGTGTCGCATTTCGACGATGTACGGGCGATCGTGCAACAGCATGGGGCGCGCACCGCAATTGTCGCCACGCCAGCAGACGCCGCTCAATCGGTCACCGACCAAGTGGTGGCAGCCGGGATCACTTCGGTGCTGAACTTTGCACCGACAGTGGTCCAAGTCGAAGACGGCATTGCGCTTCGACAAGTCGACTTGGCGCTCGAACTACAGATACTTAGCTATTACCAGCCACGCACAGAATCTGAACGTGACACAAACCTCAGGCTCTCGGTATGAGGTTTTGGGCGCCGAGGGTTCAGAATAGAGAGTGTTATTGCGGGCGTGCCCGCAACGACGCCTTTACCCCCTCACTCCGCCTTCTGATCGCTCACGCAGCGGTTACGGCAGCAGCGTAAGAATCATGTCCTTCGTAGTCATCGGTCTGAATCACTCAACCGCACCGCTCGACGTCCTCGAGCAAGTCACGGTCGCCCCCGATGCGCTCGACAAAGCGCTTCATGACCTTTCGCTCCGCCCCTATGTGAGCGAAGGTGTGGTACTCAGTACCTGCAACCGCACCGAGGTCTACATTCTGGCTGAGCGCTTCCACGGCGCTTTCCAAGATGTGCGCGACTTCTTGGCGCAGATCTCCTTTGTTGCCCCCGAGATTCTTAACGATCACCTCTACACCTTTTACGACGACCAAGCGATCGAGCATTTGTTTCGGGTGAGTTCTGGTGTGGACTCCGCAGTTCTCGGTGAAACCGAAATCCTGGGTCAGATCAAACGCGCTTGGCAAGCAGCCCAGAATCTTGGCTGTGTGGGAATGTCGCTCAACTCCATCTTTCGCGCCGCCGTCGCAGCTGGCAAGCGAGTCCGCACCGAAACGTCGATCTCTCGCAGTATTGCCTCGGTGTCCCAAGCAGCGATCGTCATGGCCCAAGAGCGTGGGGGCTCGCTCGCCGGCAAACACGTTCTGCTCGTTGGTGCTGGCGAAATGGGCAGCGGCATGGCCTTAACCCTGGCCACCCACAACACTGCTTCGATCACCGTCATGAGTCGCAGCGAGTCCACTGCCAACGAGATCGCTGGTCGCATTGGCGCTCAGGTTCAGCCGTTCGAACAACTCGCACAAGCCTTGGGTGAGTGCGACGTGGCATTTACCTCGACCGCATCACCTGGCATGGTTATCGACACCGACATGGTCCAACCGCTACTCGCCGAACGAGCAGGCGACCTGTTGATCCTCGATGTTGCGATGCCCCGCGATGTGCAGGCCAGCGTTGGCGAGCTTGATGGAGTCGAACTTTGTGACCTAGACGCCATAGGCAGCTTCGTCGCCAAGGGCCTCGAGAATCGTGCCGGGGAAGTTGATCACGCCAACCGGATCATCGCCGACGAAATGGTCCGACACCTCAGCGAGGTGGGTAAACAGTCGGTCACACCGCTCATCACCAGCTTCCGCTCCCAGGTCGAGTCCCTGCGTGCTGGCGAGGTCGACCGCCAGGCGAACAAGCTCGCCGACCTCACTGCTGAACAACGCGTGGCTGTCGACGAAGTGACTCGGGCCGTGCTCAACAAAGTGCTGCACGAGCCAACGGTTCGCCTCAAAGATTCCGCAAACAGCTTGCGAGGTGAGCGGCTCGCCGCGGCACTGCGTGAACTGTTCGACCTGCAGTAGGCCCGGCATGCGTATCGCCACTCGGGGTAGCGAACTCGCGCTCTGGCAGGCTCATCATGTCCAGGCCTTATTGTTGGGTGCCGGCGTCTGCGACGACGTCGAGATCGTGGTGGTGTCGACCTCCGGTGATCGCGACAAAGTCACGCCGTTGCATGAGATCGGCGGCAAGGGAATCTTTGTCAAAGAAGTCCAAGCGGCCGTGCTCGATGATCGCGCAGATATTGCCGTGCACTCTGCCAAAGACATGCCTGCTATTTCGACCGATGAGCTGGTGCTTGGCGGGGTGCCCAAGCGGGGCAACCCGCACGACGTATTGGTCGGGGCAGCCCTCGGCGATCTGCCCCCAGGCGCTCGGGTCGGCACCGGATCGGTCCGCCGCCGTGCACAGCTTGCGGCATTGCGGCCCGACCTCGTCTTTGGCGAACTGCGTGGCAACATCGCAACTCGGCTCGAAAAGATCGTGGAGTTCGACGCCATCGTGATGGCTGCTGCTGCGCTCGAACGGCTGGGCGAGGAGCCCGCGGTCGTAGGCACAATGACGCCTGCTCAGATGGTGCCGCAGGTGGGCCAAGGTGCGCTGGCGATCGAGTGTCGAGTCAACGATGGCGATACCCAGGCCGCGCTTGGCGCCCTCGACCATGGCCAGAGCCGCCGAGTGTTCGAGTGCGAGCGTGCCTTTCTTCGCGAGCTCGGCGGTGATTGTTCGTTGCCAGCGGGCGCCTACGCAACGCTGAGCGACAAAGGTTTGGCACTCACTGGTTTCCTCGCATCCGAGGATTTGTCCTTCAGTCATCAGATCACGGTGCACGGCACCGAGCCGACCGGTTCCGATGGCCCTGAACTAGGCGCAGCCTTGGCGGTCGAGCTTCGCACCCGTATCGAGTCGCCACGGTGAACCCCAAACCGCTCGAGGGGATAACCGTGGTGGTTACTCGGGCCAGCACGCAAGCATCGGTGCTCACCGACAAGCTCATGGCACTGGGCGCCCATGCGATTGGCGTCGCAACTATCGAGATTCTTGCGCCAACCGACGGGGGAGAATTGCTGCGTCAAGCACTGGCCGGTGGTGCACGGTATGACCAGATCGTGGTTGCCTCTCCTAACGGGGCCCGGGTGCTCGCGGCTGCTGCTCAGGGGTTCGCTTCGGGTGTACTCCCGCCGGTGGCTTGTGTCGGGCCAAGCACCGCCGCCAAGCTCGACGACTCGCCGCTGCGAGTCAACCTTGTTCCGGATCGGGCAGTTGCCGAAGGGCTCGTCGATGCTATGCCCTGGCCGTCGCCTGGCCAGAATCGGCTTCTGCTCCTGCAAGCCGAAGTGGCCCGCCCTGTGCTCGAGCAGGGCCTGGCAGCCAAGGGGTGGCAAGTCGAACGGGTCACGGCCTATCGAACCGTCGATGCCGCAGTCACGTCCGCTGATCGCTCGGCTGCGAGCACAGGCGACATCGTGACCTTTACATCGTCGTCGACCGTTGAACGGTTCTTGCGGCTGGTCGGTGGCGACTCGATGCCGCCAGCGGTGGCCAGCATCGGCCCGATTACCTCGGCCACGGCGCATGAACATGGACTGAGCGTCGATGTCGAAGCCGATCCCCACACGATCGATGGCTTGGTCGCCGCAGTGGTCTCATGGGCCGAGCGTCGGCTGTCGTAGCAGCCGACCCCACGATCTAGACTCGGTGGGTGCCTGAACTAAACAACGCCGACCTCTTCGAGCGAGCCAAACTCGTCATGCCTGGTGGAGTGAACTCGCCGGTGCGGTCATTTCGATCGGTTGGCGGCACGCCCTATTTCGTAGACAAGGCCGAAGGCCCCTACGTGTGGGATGTCGAAGGTCAGCGATACATCGACTACGTGCTCAGCTACGGCCCGTGCATTCTGGGCCATGCCAACCCGACCATCGTTGACGCGGTCTCGGTCGCCGCCGGCAACGGCACGAGCTACGGAGCGCCGACCGAGCGCGAAGTGCTCATGGCCGAAGAGATGTGCAGCCGTGTCGCAGGGCTTGAGATGCTGCGACTGGTGTCCAGTGGGACCGAAGCTGCGATGTCGGCGATCCGCCTTGCTCGCGGTGCAACCGGCCGTGACAAGCTGGTCAAGTTCGCGGGTAACTACCACGGCCACAGTGACAATCTTTTGGCCGCCGGCGGCAGCGGAGTAGCGAATCAGGGCCTGAGTGGCTGCGACGGCGTGCCGGTTGGCGCAGTTGCGGACACGATCGTTGCGCCGTACAACGAGATCCCTGAACTCGATGAAACGATTGCTGTCGTCGCAGTAGAACCAGTGGCGGCCAACATGGGCGTGGTGCCCCCCAACCCGGGCTTCTTGGCCGACCTGCGTGCAGCCTGCGACGAAGTTGGAGCGATGTTGCTCTTCGACGAGGTCATCACTGGCTTCCGTCTCGGGCGCGGCGGCGCAAGCGAATGGTTCGGCGTGCAACCCGATGTCTGGTGCTTCGGCAAGGTCATTGGTGGTGGACTGCCCGTGGGTGCCTACGGCGGTTCCCGAGAAGTCATGGCCAGCATTGCCCCGCTGGGTGGCGTGTACCAAGGGGGCACGCTCAGCGGCAATCCGCTTGCCACGGCTGCTGGCCTGGCGATGCTCGAGCAGTTGACCGACGATGCCTACGCCAAGCTTGAGGCCACCGCCACCCGATTGGCCACCGGCCTAGAGACGGTTTTTGGTGCGGCCGGTATTCCCGTGATCGTGCCTCGCGTCGGTTCGCTACTCGGCATTTTCTTCGCCGACACTGCGCCCACGAACTTCGACGAGGCGCAGGTCGCTGCTGAGTCCGGCATCTACAAAAAGTTCTTCCACGGCATGCTCGAACGCGGCATTGCCTTGGCACCCGGTCCGTACGAAGCAATCTTCGTGTCAACGGTCCATACCGATGAACTGATCGATCAGACCATCGCCGCCGCCGCCGAGGTCGCTGCATCGCTGTAGCCAAGTGAAGTTCGCGTAGCGCAACATCTCGAAGATGGTCAAGTGCCCGCGCCAAAACCAAAAGCCGGCTACATCGCCTAGCTCGCCCGCCGGCTTTGGGAGTAGAGGCCCGACTGGTGCTGGCTACTCGGCGAGGCGGGCGGCGAGGTCGCTGATCTCGGGTTCGCTGAGGTTGGCGAAACTGAGGCGCAGCATCTGCTGGTCGGTCGGCGTGAATGCCGTGCCGGGTATGACCAGGACGTCTTTGTGGCTGAGTAGGCCGGCGACCACGTTCAGGGTCGGGATGCCAGCGTCTGGGTGGCGGACCCAGCCGAAGTAGGCGCCACTGCTCACCAGTTCGTAGCCGCCCGGCGACTGGGCCATGGCCGTCTTGAATTGCTCGTGTCGTTCGCCGATGCGGCGGGCTTGTTCCGCACGCCATTCGGTTGCATGGAGCAGCCCGGCAAGTGCCGCTTCCTGACCGATCCGGGGTGCACAGATTGCCACGCAGTCCACAATCTTCATCGCTTCAGAGAGCGCGCCGGGTGCTGCCACGACCGCACCCACGCGATAACCCGGGATGGCCAGGTCCTTAGAGAAGCTGTGGAGCGTCACCAAGTGATCGGACCAGTCAGGCCGCTCATAGAGGTTGTGCGCCGGAGTCGATGCACCCCGATAGGAGCGGTAGGTCTCGTCGAGAATAAGGGCAATTCCTCGATCGGCACACAGGTCGTAGAACTCGCCGATCAGCTCAGGAGTCAGCGTGACGCCGCTCGGGTTGCCCGGCGACACGAGCACCAGCGCCCGAGTGCGATCATCGATCAGCGCAGCCGCGTCTTCGACCGTGGGCACCATGTCTGCGCCCGGTTGCAGATGGCGGCGTTCGACACCTTCGACCTCGAGCCACATATCGTGGTTGAAGTAGTAGGGGAGTGCCAGGATCAGGTTGTCACCGGGTCTGGTCATCGCCGAAGCCATCACGCAAAACGCCTGATTGCACCCCGCAGTGATGAGTACCTGATCGCCGTTGATCGTGCCGGGATATTGCTCGGTCAGTTCGTTCGCCAAGGCCAGGCGCAACGATTCAAGTCCTTGCTGGGGCACATACCGTGCACCGGCCTCCTCGTAGGCAACCGCCGCGATGCGATCGGCAACAACGGGCGGCGGCGGAAAGCTCGGAGCCGCCTGAGACAGATTCAGCAGCGGGCGAGTGGGCGTGTGGGCCGCCAATAGATTGAACGCCTCGCCAATAGGGGAGTGGACCAAACCGTCGGTGCGACCTCGCAACTTCATACTCTCAAAGGTAGTGCCCGTAGCTCATCGAGACTGTCGGCAGTGTCCCTGCCGGAGCGCTCAGCTGCTGCCGAACGCGTCGTGGGCTTCCCGATGGGCGGTGTTCGCTGTCGATTGGTGCGATCCCTATGCTGAGCAGGTGGCGCATGGGAATGAGATAGCTGCGGTCACAGCAAGCACCGCCCGTGCGTTGTTGCGTTTACGGGGTGACACGGCCAGCCGTGCGCTTGCTGAGCTGTTGGTGCGACGTTATGAGTCGCTTGATGCAGCCCAGAAGACCGACTTCTTCGGGGTGTTGCTTAACGAGTTCGGCGCGATTCGTGCCGACGTCGATTTCGCGATCGCTGACTATCAACGTGATCCGAGCGAGATGCACACCGTTGCATTGGCCGAGGCCGCAGACTCGCAGCGACTCGCCCTATTCAGGGCCATCAACACGGCGCCCGGAGGCATCGCCATGTTGCTCGACATGCGCACCTGCCTGCTTGAGCATCGCTCGCAGCATCCGGAACTTGCGCCGGTAGAGAACGACCTGAAGCACCTGCTCACCTCGTGGTTCAACCGCGGATTCTTAGAACTCCAACAACTTGATTGGACCACCCCGGCCCACATCTTGGAGAGCCTGATCAAGTACGAAGCCGTGCACGAGATTCGTGGCTGGTCAGATCTGCGCCGCCGCCTAGCTCCCGATCGTCGTTCATTTGGCTTCTTTCATCCGGCGTTGCCCGACGAGCCAATCATCTTCGTCGAGGTTGCACTCACACGCGGGCTAGCCACGTCGATCCAAGACGTGATCGATGCCCCGCCGCCAGAGCCCCATGCCGGAGTCGATGCCGGCGCGACCATGGGTGCAGCCCGTGACACGGCGATCTTCTACTCGATCACCAATTGTCAGACCGGGCTGCGCGGCATCTCGTTCGGTAGCTTCCTGATCAAACGGGTAACCGAGCTGCTCGCGACAGAAGACCCCACGATCGCCACGTTCTCGACGTTGTCGCCCATACCCGGGTTTGCGGCGTGGCTCGCCGAGGCCCATCCCGACGCCGATGTCGAAGACCGCAGGCTCATGGAACGGCGGTGCGCTACCTACCTGTTGACCGTTCGCCGCCGCGGTCTGCCGAGTGACCCGGTCGCACGTTTCCATCTGCGCAACGGTGCCTGCCTCGAACAGATCAACTGGCATGGCGATACCTCCGCCAAGGGCCTTGCGGAGTCTCACGGTCTTCTCGTGAACTATCTGTATTCTGGCCAAGACCTGTCTGCCAACAACGAGGCGCTGACACTCGATCACATCGTGACCGCATCGCGGCGAGTCCTTGACCTGCTCGACCCCGCCGAAGATGCGCGTGTGCGGCTCGGCTAACGAGGATCTCGCAAACAAGTTGTACTCTCGGCGGCGCTCAATAACTCGGTGCCCCTAAACGCGCTGCATGCTGTGGAAGTTGTCATTCGCTCCGTATGGTGCGAAGTGGGACGTACCCGTTAGCTGCCGGCGCCAGCGCCCGAGGCAAGATCGCCTTCGATAGCGATGAGTTCTTGGCGGACCTCGTCGAACATGTCGACAATTTCGTTCTCGAAGTCGCCGTCGACGCCTTCGACGAAGTGTTCGCCAAGTTCAAGTTCGCCATGGTCCAGCTTGTCAAACAAGCGCTCAGCGAGTTCAAGTTCTTCGGTATAGCCGCTCAGCGCAACCCGCTCGTAGAGCACGGCGTAGACGAGTTCTTCGGTGGTGAGGGCATCGCCGAAGGCCGGCATGTTGGCGCCAGAGCCGCCAACTGCCTTGTTCGTATCGCCATAGGTCGCGATGCCGGCATCGTCGTAGCCCTGGGTGCCGTGGACGACCCAGGCAATCTGGGATTCGAGAAGCGAGAACGTTTCGATCACGGCCCCGTTTTGGAAACCGGGGAAAGCGCCGCTGCCCTGGCCCTCGGCGCCGTGGCAGCTCGCGCAGTGTTCTGCGTATACCTCGCCGCCTTCGAACAGCACACCTTCGCTACGGGTCGGCTCTTCGAGCGTGCCGACGTACATGATCAGCCAGATCGGCAAGAACAAAAGCACCGGCATAACCCAGTACGGGACCTTCTTGCGCCCTTCGGCACTTGCAACCCATGCCGAGGTCGGCGGCTCTGGCGGAGGCGGCTCCGAGGCCGGGATCGGCACGGGAGCGCCTGCCGCGGGGGTCGCCGAGCCCACGACAGCGGGTGCGTTCGCTGATTGAGTCGGTGCTTCGGCTGGTGCACCTGCCTCGGGCGGGACATCGAGGCCAGCAGCGCGCTTTGCGTCTCGTGAACGTTTGAGCAGGTGCTCGGGGATTTCGGTCAACGTGGCTCCAACGTTTAACGAGCGAAAAAGGCTCAGACGGTGAACAAAGCGGGCAATAGAGGGCGCGCACTGGCGCCCGGTAGGACTGTAGACGGGCAACGGGACCAACCAACAACTCTCCGGGTCACAATGCGGAATTTCTTTATGATTTTTCGCAATAAATGCTCCCAAATACTTGGCTTGTGAGAGATGTCACTGATAGACAGGCTCGGTGGATCCGTCCGCGTTGGTCCGCGCTTTGTACACTTCGCTTGTGAGAATGTTCACGAGCGCCTTCTGCCCTCATCCAAGATCACCCATCGAGGAAATGTGAAACGCTATATCGACGGTGCAATCACCAAGTTCTGGATTGTCTTAACCGCCACCTCAATTGGCGTGTTTGCTGTGATTGCGCTGTTTGTTGCGTTCACGGTCGAAAGCCGCCAGGCGCCGTACCTCAACGTCGCCTTTGTGGTTTCGTGGATCTTGTCGATGCTGTTTCTTATTCCGGTGTTCTGGGTCATGAAACGCCGCCCCGCCGATGCGCCCGTGACGTGGGGCGAGGCCATGGTTGGTGCAACCTACGTATTCTTCGTGCTCTTCTGGATCTACGGCACCGTGCCTCACCAGTGGCTTACATTTGCCGAGGCTGAGCTCAACTGGCGCTCCGACGTGTTCATGGTCGGCTGGACAACCCCGTGGGACAGCAGCCAAGGCTTGCTTGAGTGGGCGCTTCCCTTTGATCTGAATTACGCCATCCTCAAAGACCTGATTGCCGTCGCCGTGTACGGCGTTGGCCTCGTTGCCAATGTGGCCGTGTTCGTGATGTGGCAAAAACGTGGCGACACCGTTGCTGCGCCCGAACTCGAGAGCGAAAGCCGCTACGGCCGCCCGATCGTCAAGACGATCAAGTCTGGCGCCGAGAAGGTCGGTGTCTGATGGGTGTACTCGACGCAAACCCGCCGCTGCCCGAATTTCGCACCGACTACGTGCTGCAAGAAGTCGATGCGGCTTGGCTGTCTCAGGCTGTCAAGCCAAAGCAGTTCATTCACATCGACCAAAGTGAATGCATCACCTGCGAAGGCTGCGTCGACATCTGCCCCTGGAAATGCATCCACATGGTCACCCCCGACGCCATCGCCGATGCCATTGGCACCGAGCAACCTGGCGAAGACCCCAATGACCACGTGATCTTCACGATCGACGACGACGTGTGTACCCGCTGCGCACTGTGTGTCGATCGCTGCCCAACCGGCGTGATCATCCTCGGCAAACTTGGCGACGCAGCCGCCGTTGGTGACCAGCACCAGCGCACCAGCACCCACGGCTACGGCTACGGCATGCGCCTTGCTTAACCCCGCACTACCTAGCTTCAGCATTTAGTATTTCGACCACCATCACCCATCTCGAACCCCAGATTTCAGGAGACCAAGCGAGTGGCACCAAAACCGCCATCAGCAGACCAGGTCAAAGCAGCCGTAGGCGACCTTGCTGACAAAACGCAAAGTTCACAGGCGTGGAACTCTATTTTCCGCCCCGGTTCGATCTTCCGCAAGGGCTACAACGACAGCCCGCGTAACCGCAGCTATGTGATCATGAACTCGGTGCTCTATCACCTGCACCCAGTCAAGGTAAAACGACATGCCGTTAAGGTCAGCTACACGCTTTGCCTGGGCGGTCTCAGCTTCTTCCTGTTTATCTTGCTCACGGTGACCGGCATCTTCTTGATGTTCTTCTACCGGCCAACCGCCTCGGCGGCCTACGCCGATATGGAAACGCTGCGATCTGCAGTGACCTTTGGCCTACTGGTCAGAAATATGCACCGATGGGGCGCTCACCTGATGGTGCTGTCGGTGTTCCTGCATATGGCTCGCGTGTTCTACCACGGTGCCTACAAGTCACCCCGAGAGTTCAACTGGGTCATTGGCGTGATTCTTCTGACTCTCACCCTGCTGCTGTCTTTTACGGGATACTTGCTGCCATGGGATCAGTTAGCGCTCTGGGCGGTAACGGTGGGCACCAACATGATGGGCTTCACGCCGGTCTTTGGTAACCAAGTGAGATTTGTGTTGCTTGGTGGCGTCGAAATTGGCAGCGATACGTTGCTGCGCTGGTACGTACTTCACGTACTTATGCTGCCGTTCGTGACGGTAATTATGATGGCAATTCACTTCTGGCGAGTCCGCAAAGACGGCGGCATCTCTGGTCCGTTGTAGGCCAACGAACTGATTGAGGAGGGAAAAACATGACTGAAATCCCCGAGCATCTACTTAAGCGAGCGCAGGAAGCGAAAGAACGCGCCGCTGCTGCCTCCGGTGGTGGCGATGCTGCGCCCGCTGGCGGTAGCGCTCCCGCGGCTGCGGAACAGACGCCCGAGCAGGCCGCTGCTGCATCCAAGATTCCCCAACATCTATTGGACCGCGCCAAAGCGGCTCGAGACAAGTCGGCAGGCACCGCCGTCGAGGCCGCCACGCCAGCCGCTGCAGCCGCAGCAGCCGGAGGCGCAGTCGCTACTGCAGCGCCCAATGCCCCGACAGGTCCCGGCGGACATACCCAGCGCTTGCTCACGGTGGTCAAGTCCGGCTCAATTCAGGATGTCAAGTCTGCTCCGGTCGACAAAGTCCATGTGTGGCCGCACCTGCTCGTTGTCGAGTTCGTCGCTGCGCTCGCAGTCACTGCGTTCACCCTGATCTTCTCAATCTTTGTTAACGCCCCGCTCCTTGAACTCGCCGACTTCAACGCTACGCCAAACCCCTCGAAGGCGCCCTGGTACTTCTTGGGCCTGCAGGAACTGCTCACCATGTTCCATCCCATGGTCGCTGGTGTAACCTTGCCCGGCTTCGCCCTGATCCTTCTGATCTTGGCGCCATATATCGATAAGAACCCTTCGAACAAGCCAGAAAAACGCAAGTTTGCTATCTCGATCATGACCGTGCACCTCATGTTCTGGACCGTGCTTGTCATGATCGGGTCGTTCTTCCGAGGCCCTGGCTTCAACTTCGTCTTCCCCTGGGAAGCCGGCCTGTTCTTCGAGCTTTAAGCCCGATTGGTTAAACAGGAATCATTCTCCGAGCATCCATCCCTAACCGGCCCCCCAAAAGTAAGAAAGGCCAGCCATGACAATCGCCATCATCGTAATTGCCGCACTCGTCGTGCTCGCTGCAGTTGCAATCTTCGGCACGCTTCGTCGAAGTGATGCGGATTCAGCCACCGGCCGTCTGTCACGCGAAACGTTGTCGCGCGACCGCGGCACGGTCTCCATCACAGAGACTCCAGTAGCGCTCAGCGATGACCAACAACTTGTCACCACGGGCAAGGAGGTCGAACGCACCGCAGCTCTGGCTCGTCGTGAAGGCCAAGCCGTTGTCAAGGCATCTTCCTCAGAGCTCACCGAATGGGTCGCTCCCGACGCCGAACAGACCGGTGTGGCTCGCCGTCAGTTCCTGAACCGCGCAATCATTGGAAGCTTTAGCCTGGGTCTCGCCGGTTTCGGCGGAAGTCTGCTGGCTTTCTTGTGGCCACCGTTCATCACGGGTTTCGGTGCTGACCTCAACATGGGCAAGATCACCGACATTGTGCAGTCGATCCGCGACAACGGCGGCTTCTGGTACCAGCCACAGGGCCGCATGTGGCTCACCGAATACCCCGCTGGTTCGATCGAACGTGCCCGCAGCGTCTACTCCGCTCCTGAACTTGCGGGCATGGAAGCTGGCGTTATTGCCTTGTTCCAGAAGTGCCCGCACTTGGGCTGTCGCGTTCCTAGCTGCGAAACGTCGCAGTGGTTCGAATGCCCTTGTCACGGCTCAAAGTACAACCGAGTCGGCGAAAAGCGCGGTGGCCCCGCCCCGCGCGGCATGGATCGATTCGCTATGCAGGTCAACGGTTCTAACGAGTTGCTCGTCAAGACCGGCACGGTTATCCAAGGTCCTGCAATTGGCACTAATACCACCGGGCAAGAGGCCGAAGGGCCAAACTGCATCGGCGAGGCATCGCACTAGCGAACCGCTATGGCACTGCACCCATTCGAGAGAGAAAAGTAACCAAACGCACCCATGAATATTACTGTGATCGCTGCATCGACACAGCGCCAAATCGGCTATGTGATCGCCGGCATCGTGCTGATTGCGATGGCCGTGTACTGGCTCTTCAACTGGCTCGAAGGCCGCCACGAGAGTGGCGCCGAGATCGAACTTGCAGCTAACCGAAAAGAACACATGTCCGACGAAGATATGGAGACCAAGCGTCTCGATCTCTCGTTGACCGGGGGCTTGGTCACCTTGACCATCATCGCCCTCGCCTTGCCGCTCTACTGGCTGGGCGAACCGGGTCGCCACGACGGTTTGATTGACTTCACCGATACCCAGAGTGTCGCCCAGGGTGCCAACCTGTACGAAGCAAACTGTGCCCAATGCCACGGCTCACCCGGTGGAGATGGCGGTCTCGCTGCGGACTTCACTTTGGTCGACACCCAAGGTCGCTACGTGGAACAGGTTGACTGGGTGGCGCCCTCGCTGGGAGCGGTGCTCGATCGCTTCACCTACAGCGAACTCAAGTACGTGCTCAACTATGGCCGCACCAATTCACCCATGCCAGCATGGGGCGGGCCCGGCGGCGGTCCAATGACCGATCAACAGATCGACAAGGTCATCGCCTACATCGCTAGCGAACAGCGGTCCCCCGAGGACATCCGCAAGAGCGTGCTCACCGGTCTCGATAGTGCAGCCTTGTTCAAGGCCCGCCAGGACAACGCTGTCGATTACAACGAGCAGCTTTCGCTGGCCGATGACATTCACGACCTCGAAGAAGAGCACGCTGAGCTCGACGCTGACTCCGCCGAAGCCAAAGCGATCGAGGTCCAGATCGACGCACTCCAGTCTGAATTCGATGTGATCGAAGCGAGCCTTGAAGCCAAGGCCGACGCCATACGCATAGCAGCTGATGACGAAGAGATCCTCATGGGGGAGCTGCTGTTCAACAACCCAGCTGCCGGCGGCGCCTACGGTTGCGCCCGTTGCCACAGCGCTGGGTACAGCTATGACGCCAACGCCTATCCAGAGAACCCGTTGCTGGAGCCGATTGTGAACGGTGGTGGCGGTTTTGCGCCCAGCCTGGTTGGTGTGCTTGATCAGTTCGAAACCAGCACCGAACAAACCAGTTTCATCGTTACTGGCAGCGAGAACGGCGTGGCCTATGGGGCCTTCGGCCAAGGTGACGGCGGCGGCCAGATGCCTGGTTTCGGCGGGTGCTGGGCCGAGAGTGACGCGGTCGGCGTCGTGCCTCGGATCCAAGGTGACCGTATTTCTGGTCACTGCGATGGAACCAATGTGATTGCACTCGAAGCGAACGAGGGCGAAGTAGTCGCTCGCTCGGGCATTTTGACGATCGAACAGATTGAGGCCATCGTGGCCTACGAAAGGTCGCTGGACTCATGATCGGCACTGCAATGCTCGGCATGACCGAGATGGTCGCTGGCCTTGGCTGGGATCCTGAAATCCGGGGCTTGCTCACGGTGGCGCTCAGTATGGCCATCCTGGCTGGCTCCGTTTGGCTTCTGCTGGTCACCAACACCGGCACTCGGCTTGGTTCCTTGATTGCCCTCGCAGGTTTCTGGGGCTGGATGTTCGTGATGGGCATTTTCTGGTGGATCTACGGCATTGGCTGGGCCGGTTCTTTGCCGACCTGGGAAGTCCAAGACGTATTCATTGATCAAGCTGGCGCCGCCGACGGAACCCAAGGTCTGCAAGAGGCTTTCATTGGCAATGTCGATGACCTTCCCGACAGCAATTGCTTCGAAGGCGTGGACAGTTTCCCCCCTGCGGGTGGCGTGGAAACGGTGGCGCTGGACCTTCAGGCCACCACCTGGGCGCTCTGCACGCCCCGAGCGATCGAAGTGCTCATGGTGTATCCCGGCGACGAGCGCGACGCGATCGTGCAAGAGTTGCTGAACCCCAAAGACGAAGCCTCCAAGATCCCTTCGATCGCGGTCGAGACCTATGGCGATGTCTCGGCAGTGGCGATCGCTGAGATCGACGGTGAAGAAGTCGGCACCTGCCCCGGCGCCGCCGAGGCGGCCCCGACAGGGACCGTCGTGTGCATCGGCGCCAATGGTGTAACCGTCGAAGAATTGCTCGGATCTCGATCCGCAGCTGAACGCGACACGATGTTCAATGAGCTCGTGAGCCGTCGCCAAGGAGAAGTTCGCGCGGCAGCGATCGAGTCCAATGACCTGCTGGGCGATGACTTCCGGGCGCTCGATGCCGACGAGCTCGAGGCCAAGATCGCCGAAGACACCGCTAACGCCATGTTGCGCATCGATGAACTCACGCTCAGCCAGCTCGAAGCGCTTGCACCGCAGGTAAACGAGTGGGCCGAAGAGAGCGGCCTTATCCAGCTCGACGGTTGGACGCTGCAATCAACTTCCCAGGCGGGCGAAGCAGCCGCAACCGCCGACGCGTTCCTTCGCGAAGATCTCTTTCCCGAAGGTGACTTCCTGGTGCTTGATGCCTACCAACAAGGTGGCAAAGCCAAGCGAGATGGCCGTGACATGTGGACCCGCATCAAACACAAGATCACCAGCACGGCACAGATCACCCACCCCACGAACTACACCGTGGTCAACGTGCAACAAACGCTGGAGAAGCCGGTCGATCCGTCGAAGCCACCACCGATCCCAGAGATCAATCCCGATGAGCCGACCTACTCGGTCGTCATGACCCGAAATCTGGGCAACCTTCGTCTGATTCCGGGCCTGTTCACGATCGTGTCGCTCATCTTGTTTGCACTGACCTGCATGGTCCTGCATTGGCGAGATCTCGGCCTCCGTGAGAAGGGCCTCGACGTTTAAATGTTGGCCCAGTATTTGCCGATCATCGCGCTGTTTGTTCTGGGCGTCGTTTTCGCGTTCGTGAGCTTGATCGCATCTCGGCTGCTGGCACCTAAGCGCCCCACCCCCGCCAAGAGCGCCCCCTATGAGTGCGGTGTGAGTGGCGCCGATACGCAAAACCCCATTCGATTCCCGGTCAAGTTTTTCTTAGTCGCCATGATCTTCATCGTGTTCGACATCGAGGTCGTCTTCTTGTACCCGTGGGCGATGGTCTTCCAAGATTTAGGGCCCTATGGCCTAGCCGTCATCGGCATTTTCTCATTCGCCGTCTTCGAGTCGTTCGTCTACCTGATTGGTAACGGCGCCCTCGAATGGGGTCCAGTCAAGCGAGTAGCTCGACCCGTGACTCAAGTCAGCAGTGACCGGACCGCAACATCGACGATCCGCCGAGTTGGCACCAAGGGTCGCGAACATGGCCAACAGTCCGCGATAACCATCGAAGAGATCGAGCGCGAGGTCGCCTAATGGGACTGTTGGGGGACATCCAAGACAAGGGCATGGGTGGGCTGGAACACAATTTCTTGACCGCCAAGATCGAAGACTTGGTCAGCTGGAGCCGGGCCCGCAGCCTGTGGCCAGCGACCTTCGGGCTTGCCTGCTGCGCAATCGAAATGATGGCCACCGGTGGCTCTCACTATGACTTGGCCCGCTTCGGCATGGAGACCTTTCGCGCATCACCCCGCCAGGCCGACGTCATGATCGTTGCTGGTCGCGTCAGCCAAAAGATGGCTCCTGCGCTGCGCCAGATCTATGACCAAATGATGGAACCCAAATGGGTCATCTCGATGGGTGTGTGTGCCTCGACCGGCGGCATGTTCAACAACTACGCGTTGGTCCAGGGAGTCGACCAGATCGTGCCCGTCGATGTCTATGCGCCCGGATGCCCTCCTGGACCCGAAACCCTTCTACACGCGATCGTGACGCTCCACAAGCAGATCGAAACCGGTGAGCTCGTCAAGCGCCGAGAGGCCACCGGCGCTGGCGCCGGCATCGTTGTCGAACAACGCGACGGTCAGACCGATACCCAGGTTGTACTCGGCCGATGAGCCCGCATCCCATGAGCGACGACGCGGCCGAAACAGTCGACGACGACGCCCCCGTCGAAACAGCCCCGACTCAGGCAATGCTCTACGACGTACCCCTGACCGAAGCCTTCGGCCAGGTTGTGCTGCATCCGTCGGTTGACACGTACTTCGCAACGATCGAAGCGATAAAGGCCGATGGTTATGTATCGGTAGTTGACCTGTGTGGTGCCGACTATCTGACTCACGGTGGCCGCTCGCTTCCTGCCGGTGTTGCACCCGAGCGATTCGAAATCATCGTGGCCATGATCGCCCACACGCCGCCCCGGCGCCTGCGGATTCGAGTGCAAATCAGCGAAACAGACCCCACTCTGCCCACGCTGTTCGACCTGTTCCCCGGCACCGAAGCAATGGAACGCGAGGCCTTCGATATGTTCGGCATCGTGTTCACCGACCACCCGGATCCCACCCGCATCCTGATGCCACCGGACTGGGATGGCCACCCGCTGCGCAAAGACTTCGGCATTGGCTCGGTGCCCGTGCAGTTCAAGGGCGCGCCTGCGCCCCGTTGATTTCCATGCCTTCTCGCACACACGTGCTCAGCAATCCCACGCCCGCCCGCTACCGCTTGGTCCGCTCATGACACTCCTTGACCAGCCCGCATCGACCAACGCTGCTGAGCGCGTGCTCCGCCGCGGCGACGACAGCGCCGTGCTGCGCATAAACGAAGCCGACGCCGAGATGGTCGAAACGCTCGACGTTGACCCGCTCAGCAACGAGCCCATGATCGTCAACATGGGGCCAGTGCACCCATCGACTCACGGCGTGCTGCGGCTGGTGCTCGAAATGCAGGGTGAACAAGTACTGCGCTCCAAGCCGGTCATTGGCTACCTGCACACCGGCATGGAGAAGACGGGC
>Ga0209828_1000502_pt1 | contig 37115 bp, 31 predicted proteins | sample MaitaG_FD_187429 | JGI IMG/M metagenome (GOLD analysis project Ga0209828, IMG submission 187429) | Marine algal microbial communities from Maine, USA - Maine_Asex2 metaG (SPAdes) (version 2) | ecosystem: Host-associated > Algae > Red algae > Unclassified | place: Maine, USA | collected 2015-01-05
AGATGAAGGCCTCCGGCGGCGCGGCCTTCGATATCTGCTCACCGACGAACAATCGAAGCGGTCAGTGGGTCGACCTCGAGCTGCTGCAGCCCTGGGATTACGCGAAGGTCGGCGGTATCGACAATGCCAACCCGGCAATGCTGCAGGTCGGCGACGCCGAGTGGAACTTCGGCGAAGCAGGCTCGCACTGGTTGCCTCAGATCTGGGGTACCGAAGGAGTGGCCTGGCGAACCGATCAGTTCGAACCGGAAGGTGGCGTGCCGAGCTACGGTGACGTCTGGGCAGAGGAGAATGCCGGCAAGACCATGATGCGCGTGCATTCGGGGTTGCTTGGTGCCGGTCTGCACATGGAAGCGTCCGGGCAGATGGAGCCCGGCTCGGTCTGGGCGGCCTATGGCAGCGAGGAGAAGATGCGCGAAGTGTGGGACCAGATCCTGAAATTTGCGGGCGATCGCAAGGCCAATCTGAAACTCCTCTGGAACGATGCCGACACGCAGAAGAACGGTCTCCTGAACGACGGTGTCATCGTCGGCCAGACCTGGGACGGCCCGCCGTTGGCATTGCAGGGGCAGGGCGAGCCTGTCAAGTATCAGGCGCCCAAGGAAGGTGCCATGGCCTGGGTCGACGGCATGTCATTGTCCAAGGCCGCGGCAAATTCAGAGCAGGCATACGAATTCGTCAAATTCTGCTACCAGCCGGAACCTGCCGGCAAGGCGATCGATACCCACGGTTACAACTCCGCCGTGCTAGGTGCCGACAAGTTCGCGGGCGAGCAGTACAAGAACAATTTTGCTTCGGCCTACCCCGGTGATTCACTTGGCAACCTGAATCCCTGGCCGGCTGAACCGCAGTGGTATGCCGATGCGCGCACCGAATACGAGAACCGATTCCTCGCGCTCTGATCCGGCTTCCGACATGCAGGGTCACGACGAGCGCCCACACCGGGCGCTCGTCAACGGTGCGTGGTCGCGATGAGTGCCGATGTGCAACTGGACGACGTCTGGATTCGCTTCGGTGACTTCGTCGCGGCCCGCGAAGCCAACATCCATATCGACGAGGGCGAGTTCTTCAGTTTTCTCGGCCCATCCGGTTGTGGCAAGACCACCTTGTTGCGTGCCGTCTCGGGTTTTCTGACACCGTCGCAGGGACGTGTGCTGATCGGTGGCAAGGACATGGCGGGCATTGGACCGAACAAGCGGCCGACCGCGCTGATCTTCCAGAATCTCGCCTTGTTCCCGTTGATGAAGGTGTGGGAGAACATCGCCTTCGCGCTGGAAGTTCGAGGTATCGGCAAGGCGGAACGACGCCGGCGGGCCGATGAACTGCTGGAGCTGATCGCACTTCAGGGGCAGGGCGACAAGCAAGTGGGCGAGCTTTCCGGTGGCCAGCGTCAGCGCGTCGCGATTGCCCGGGCGCTCGCTGCCGAGCCGGATGTTCTTCTGCTCGACGAACCACTTTCAGCGCTCGACCTGAAACTCCGCCAGCACATGCGTACCGAACTGCGCGCCATCCAGCAGCGCGTCGGCATCACCTTCATCTACATCACCCACGACCAGGGTGAGGCCTTGACCATGAGCGACCATGTCGCTGTCATGTGCGAGGGCCGTATCGAACAGGTTGGCAATGGCACGGACATCTACGATGCGCCGGACACGGCTTTCGTCGCCTCCTTCGTTGGTGAGAACAACGTCTTCGAAGGTACCGTCAGGGAGCTATCGAACGGCAGTGCGCTGGTCGAGACGCCGCACGGCGACTTCAGCGCGCGTACGTCTGCACACACGGCAGGCACGCCGTTGAAAGCAGGTGATGCCAGCATGGTCTTCGTGCGTCCGGAGTCGTTACGTATCCTCACGCCGGTCGAAGCGACGGGTACGGCGGTGGGAAACACGATGGAAAACCGTCTGTCGGGTGAAGTCCGGCAGCGACACTTCGAAGGGAATCTCTGGCATGTGGAAGTCGGGCTTGCGAGCGGTGCCAGAGTCACGCTGACGGCGCTGAACGACGGTCATGTCGCCGATCTGCCGGTGGGTGGACCGATCGCGATCGGCTTTCCCGAGCGCCTTGCCATGGCCCTGCCGCACGGGCGACTGGCGGCGGAATAGTGCGCCTGCCGATCGACATCGTGACGACATATTCAGCTGCCCTCCACGCGAGGAGTCACTAGTCGCATGGCCTGGTGGCGCGAGTTCTTCACGAAGAACGGAGCCGGGCTTGGCATTTTCCTGTTGCTCTCGGTGCTGCTCTGGACGGTCATGATGATCATCCTGCCGCAGCTGTTCATGCTCGACTTCTCGTTGCGGACCAACGTGCCGCCTCCGCGCTGGGGCACTGAAGCCCACGGCTATACGCTCGAGCATTATCGCTACCTGATCCGTGGCAGCGGCAATACCGAGTCGGGTTTCAACACCGTCGATCTTGGCGTGTTCGGGCGAACCATCCTCGCTGCCGTGTTCGTCACCCTGGTCGATCTCTGCCTGTGCTACCCGGTCGCCTACTACCTGGCACATGTAGCCAGCGGGTCGGGTGCGCGCCTCATGGTGATGGCCCTGATCGTGCCGTTCTGGATAAACGAACTGTTGCGAGCGTTCGCCTTCAAGGTGTTGTTCGGATCGGGCGGCGTGATCAACGATGCCTTGCTCGCCATCGGCCTGCTGGACCAACCCTATGATTTCGTGCGGGCAAACATTGCGCTCTACAGCGGGCTCTCCTACGCCTACATCCTGTTGATGATCTTCCCGATCTACAACGCGGTCGAGAGTCTCGACCGCAATCAGATCGAAGCTGCCCGTGACATGGGTTCGCCGTGGTGGCGCATTCACTGGCGCATCGTGCTGCCACATGCCAAGCCCGGTATCAGTTCAGGTTGCACCATCGTCTTCATGCTGAGCGCCGGTGCGCTGGCGGCGCCGCAAGTGCTCGGCGGGCCAAGCAGCCTGTGGTTCACGCAGCTGATCTACAAGTCGTTCAATGCCTCGGCCAACTGGGCGCGGGGTTCTGCCTACGCCATCGTTCTGCTGATTGCCTGTCTGGCCTTCGTGCTGCTTGTCATGCGCGTCTTCAAGGTCCGGTTCGGCGAGATCGCGAAGTGAGCCGACCCCCGGCATGTTGAGCAGCGAGCGACTCAGTCGAACATTCGCGACGCTGTTCGTGCTGCTGTTCTTCCTCTATCTGTTCGGTCCGCTGATCGTCATGAGCGTCAGCGCGTTCAACAGTTCGGCCTTCCCGCGCGTCGCGCCCTGGGAGTGTTTCACGGTTGAGTGGTTTGCGACCCTGGCCGAGGACAGGCGCCTGCTGAACGGACTTCGCAACAGCGTGTTCATCGGCTTCGGTGTGGTCCTGCTGGCGGTGCCGCTGGGGCTTGCCGGGGCTCTTCTGCTGACGCAGGTGCGCGAGCGGGTGCGGCCCTGGTACTACACGCTCGTGGTGTCGCCGATCCTCGTACCTGGGGTCGTGCTTGGCATATCCACGCTCCTGTTCTGGGATCGCGTGGCGCGCATGTTCGGGCTATCGCGTGACTCGATCTTCTATGACGGTTTCTTCCTGACCATCATCGGCCAGTCGACCTTCATCGCGGCGTACACGATGCTGATCTTCATCTCGCGCCTGCAGCGCTTCGAGACAGTCCAGGAAGAAGCGGCACTCGATCTCGGCGCTACCCACTGGCAGAGCTTCCGGAAAATTCTGCTGCCGTTCCTGAAGCCCGCTATTGGATCAGCTGCAGTGCTTGCGTTTCTCGCCTCGTTCGAGAATTACAACACCACGGTATTCACCGCGATATCGACCAATACTCTGACCAAGGAACTGGCCAGCAAGGTGCGTTATGGTATCGACCCGTCGATCAGTGCGCTGGCGGTGACGATCATCGTGTTGACCCTGATCGGCGCCGCGGTTCACGAAGTTCTCAAGCGACGTGAAGCGGTAAGAGCGGAGGCGGGCGAACGACTGGCGGCAGACCCCGCCGGCAAGCCACTCGGACAAAAGCCCTGGTTTCTCGACACGGCTCTGATCCTGATCGTGCTTGTAGTCATTGCCGGTGCCGGAACGGCCTACCTTGCCGGCACCCTGGGCGTCGAAGAGTGCAAGGCCGCGGTATTGGAGAACAAGCAACGCCAGAATGCCGAACGAATCGAAGCGCTACGTGAGCGGAATCGCATCAAGGCCGAGGAACGCGCGGCCGAGGAAGCGGCCCGGGATGCTGCTGAAGGAACCGCCGTGGGAACCGCTACTGGAACTTCTGCCGATGATGCGGCACCTGCGACGAGCACCGGCGCAAGCGCACCCGCCGAACGCGGTGATCGCCCTGGAGTCGGCAATTTCGAAGGCATTTTCGGCGGTGGTGGGCTGGCGCCGGGGTCGGGCGGCAGTGAAAACGACGAAACTGACGTTGAAGCGACGCCTGAGTCCAGGGAATCGAGCCGTCCTGGCACGGGCAATTTCGAGGGAATATTCGGGGGAGGGCTGGCGCCGGGGTTGGAAGCGGTCGAGGAGGATGGGGCCTTGGAGGATGAGGTCGGCGCGAATGGGGCAGAACGAGAGTAGTTCGGCGACTCTGAACATCGTTCGCCGGTACGAATCTTGACGTGTCATTGCCGAGACCACACGTCAAAATATCTGCTCCATGCTCATCCTTCCCGGGGAAACTCCGCGTATCGCTCGTAGCGGTCTACTCGTGTATGCCGTTGTCGTGGCGCTCTCGCTCATGACTGCCTGCAGCGGCAGCGGCGAGGGAGCGGGCGAAGAGGAAACGGCACAAGCTTTCTTCGATGACAATGGCTTCCCGGACGCTCTGACTTCGGCGGGTTTCGTCGATCCGGGAAACATCCCGCTTGTGCTCGCGGATCTTGACGGCAGCAGCCTTCACGCCGGCGCTAACACCTCGGCGCTGCTCAGCGGGGCTGTGATCGGTGATGGCAGCCGGGTCAACGGGGAGTTGGTTCGTACCCTGCCGTTTCAGGTCGATGACATCGGGCAGCTTCAGCTTGCTTCGGTTCGGCGAGTGGACGGGGGCATCGTGGCGATCGTCCGCAACGCGGATTCGCGGACGCGTTGTGGTGCTGCCCTGAGTGGCATCCGCTTGCTTGACGCCAATGCCGAGGCACTACCCGAGTCACGTCTGCCGTCACTCGTGAATGGGCAGGGGTTTGCCAGCGCGTCCCGAGGAGGTGCTGGACTCGATGAAACGTCAACCTGTCTCGCGCCGAATGCAATCGCCTCGATACTGGTGACGGTGGCGCAGGGTGCTGAGGACGTCTTTGCCTTGGCCGCCAGCGCGTCGGGATTTCTGTTCGAGCCGGTGGACGCCCTGGTCGGCGTGGGCATTCCCGCGGTGGTACCGCTTGACTATGCCTTGGACCCGGCGGGGACGCTCGCGTTTCGCCTGGTCAACCGGCGCGGCGTCAGCATGGAAGTGCAGAGTGCCTTCCTGTTGGCGCTGGATGACGACGGGCTGCCGTTGATGCACCGCTTCATTCCGTTACCTGACTTCAGCCTCTTGCCCGGTGAGGAGCGCGTGGTCGAGACCGACGTGTTGCTGGATTTCAGCGGCCGCGCGACCCGGGTGCGTCTGTTCGTCGACAGTCGCTGACAGGGCACGACGCAGGCCTGCTGCTGTTCACCGTCCCGTCAAATCGGGCAATCAAACCGGGCAGTCCGGACGCGCAGGGCAGGGACATCAGAAGCGCTTGCCGAACGTCAACAGCTCGATTTCGGCAAACGAATCCGCACGCGATCGACCGCTCGAGGCGGCACTGACGGACGTCATGTCATCGTTGACGTCGGGCATGGCGCCGCGGTAGCGGCCGTGAGTGAGCGACGTGCCCCACCAGTAGTCGCCACGGAGTGTCCCGCGGTAGCCGATGACCAGACCGGCGCCGAAGCGTTCGGCACCGCGTCTCGAACCGTCAGTCCGATTGCGGCTGGCAATGTGTGTGAAACGTAGCAGCGGCCCCATGAACAGTCCGGTGTGGTCGCTACCTTGCAGAAAACGCCGGTACTGGATGTCGGATCTGAACGACAGCAGATTCTCGACAGGCGCGTGCGTTCGGGTCTGTGCGCTCAGCCAGGACAACGGCATGGCAATCTCGTTGCGCCCGCTCAGGTCGATGAAATGCAGGCCACCGGTGAGTGTCAGCGTTCGATGGGTACCCGTTGGCGCTGGTGCGGTCGTGGTATCGATAACGCGAACCGGGCTCAATTCAGCGCCACCGAGCGTCCAGTCGGCCCCGGCGTTGGTCGGGGCGAACAGCAGTATTGCGGTCGCTGCACACCCTGCACCTGCGGCAATGAGCTTCTGGCTTGAGGAGTTCATCTTCAAGGGGAGTGTTCGTAGCGTTTCTTCATGATCCGACAGGTATCGGCTGCAGACTCTGTCGTCTTCAAAGGTGGTGGTAAAGATGAGTGAAGCACGGCATAAGTACGGCATAAGCGCGGGGACATGCCGGCTCATGGTGTGGCTTGATCGTTGCAGCAGAGGCCGCATTGCCGGTCTGCCGAGATTTCGTACGGATTCGCCTCGGGTGTGGCAGGCGCCACTTTCGACAGGTATCGCATGACCACGAATCCCGATCACTGGACGCACCTCGGAAGTCGTTGTTTTGACGCGGACGACCAGCACGATTTTGCGAAGCTGTCGGGCGATGTCAATCCGATGCACATGGATGCAGTCGCGGCGCGCAGGACGCAGGCGGGTCAGCCAGTCGTCCACGGTGTCCATGTCGTATTGATGGCCCTCGAACAGCTTGCTGCGTCGGGTCGCCATCTCGCTGCTCTGCACCGACTGGATGTGGCGTTTACGCGCTTTGTCCCCGTTGGCGAAACCGTCGCCTTCCACTACCTGGCGAAGTCGCCCGAGAGAACCGTCATCGAGGTTCGCGCTGGCGATCTGACGCTGACCACGATGAAACTCAGGTTCGGCGATGCTGCGGTCAGCAGTGCCAAGGAGGTGACCAGAAAGGTGACCAGAGAGGTGACCAGGGAGGTGACCAGGGAGGTGACCAAGGAGGTGGTCAAGGAGCACCGTATCGGTACGGTCGATTTCGCTCACGAACCCGACGAGCGCAGTCTTGATGAAATGCCAGGATGCAGCGGTTGGCTCGACGCTCCTCCGTCAGAGATTCAGGCGGCAGCGCTCTTTCCCGGTCTTGCCGGAATGCTGTCCCCCCGCATGATCGAGTCGCTTGCGCTGATGTCGACCGTGGTCGGCATGCAGGTGCCGGGGCTGCATTCCATTTTTTCGAGCTTCAGTCTGAAGTTCGACGATCAGGGAATCGAGAAACCCGGGCTCGGCTTCGAGGTCGACAACGTGGATGAGCGATTCAGGATGGTTACGCTCGCGATCGTGTCGTCAGGCTTTCGTGGCAAGATCGAGGCGTTTGTCAGGCAGGCGCCGACGACACTGTCCTCACGCTCGTCCGGACTCACGCGGATACCGGAGACTCGGTATGCATCGATCGATGCCCTGGTCGTCGGGGGTTCGAGAGGGCTTGGTGAGGCGACGGCGCGCGCCATCGTCGCCGGCGGTGGGCGCGTCACGGTGACCTGGATGACAGGCTCTGCCGATGCCGCGAGGGTTGCCTGCGAGATCAACGACGTTTGTGGGGCAGAGCGCTGTCAGACACTCCGCTATGACGCCTTTCAACCGCCTGAGGAGCAGCTTGGCCATCATGCCCGTGACTTCACCCACCTGTTCTATTTCGCGACGACACAGATCTTTCGCCAGAAGAGCAATGCCTTCGATGCGGCACTACACAGTGAGTTCGTCGATCTGTACGTGACCGGATTCCAGCAACTCTGCCAGTCGATCTTCCGACAGATTCCCGCCGAGCGCACGCTCCGCGTGTTCTACCCGTCTTCGATTGCGGTCGTCGATCGTCCGAAAGGCATGACCGAGTATGCGATGGCCAAGGCGGCCGGCGAGATACTGTGTATCGACATGAACAGTCTGCACGATAGACTCGATGTCCTGTTCGATCGATTGCCAAGGGTCCGGACCGATCAGACTGCGACCGTCTCGCCGGTCGAGTCTGCCGATCCGCTCGAACTGATGCTTCCGCTGATCGATCGATTGCTTGATGATCAAGTAGACGTCGAGCAGGCAGACATCGAACAGGCTGACGCCGTTGCGCCGATGCTGAATACTGCCTAGGAGTGCAGGGCGCTGTGGGCGTCTCTGCGCCCGCGGCCGGGCACCACGTCGGATCACTCCCGATATACAAGCCGCGTACTTCTGAATTCTCTTCCGAATGCTGCGCGGCCGACGACGACCGGCAGCAACGATTCGCAGCTAGCTCAGGCGCGCTCGAGGAAAGCGCCGTAGAGCATGGCGATCTTGTTCTTCTCACCGACGTCCTTGTTCACATCCTCGGAGAAGATGCCGATCTTGTCCTTGATGCGAAATCCGCTGTCCGTGATGAGCTTGTCGATCTCGGCTTCATTCCGGAACAGGTAGATGTGATCGATGGCCGGTGCATTGGTCGGCGTGGTCACGAACACGGTTCCGTCGTTGCTGAGGAGGCCTGCGAGGGTCTCGAGCAGTGCCTTCGGATCGTCGACATGCTCGAGCACCTCTCCCATGGAAATGAAGTCGAACTTCTCGTTCGGCTCGTAGTCGTTGATGTCGCTCAGCACGAAGTTCACATCACCGTCGGTGACGAAGGTCTTTGCCATCTGCAGTGAGCTCTCGGAGATGTCCACCATGGTGTAGCGGGTATCACTGCCGAGTGTGTTGATCGCCTCGGAGAGGTAGAGTCCGTGGCCGCCACCGATCTCGAGATAGTTGTCGACACGCCCTCGATACCCGGCGATGGAGCTTGTGAAGAACTCGTAGATCTTGTAGTGATGTTTCCAGAGAATCTGCGAGAACAGCAGGCCGTGCATGTATGGCTCCATCACCGTCGGGTCGCTGTAGACCGACGCGTACGCGTCCGCAGACGACTTGCAGCGATACTCGTCGGTGCGCATGAAATGCACGTACTCGCCAAGCATGCCGTCGAGCATCGTCAGGTAGGACTCGATGCCGTAGCGCATGTCCTTGCCTTGCGTACTGGCGTAGGATTCGTACTTCGAGAGGAACTGCTCGGCCTTGCGGAAGTACCGTTCATCCATCTCGCCCAGGGACTTGTCGAGCTTCTTGCCGTGAATCGGATTGACCGACTTGATGTCCTGAACGGCCTGTGAGAGTAGTGAAGATTCCTGCACCGATGTACTCCTCTGTTGGGGGAAAAGGTGTTTGTTGGGGGAAAGGTGTTCTGCGGGGACGCCATATCGAGACGCTTCGACGGAGGGCGCTTCGTCAGGGGACGCTTCGTCCAGGAGCTGTCAAGCTGCCTCATCACGCGTGCTGCTGCCGCAGAGTTCGCTTTGCATGAAGGCGTACATGCCGTCGGCGACAACCGGGTAGAACGTCGCATTCCAGTGTCGGTAGTCGTCCATCAAGGCAGTCTCGACGCCGTATTGCCGGACCATGCCCGCCGGGTCGTAGACCGGCATGTTCTCGGCCTCGGCGATCTGGCCGATCTGCTCGTTCAGATCCGGCGGAAATATGATCGCGCGGCCGTCGGGCATGTAGTGGAAGTTGTGCAGGACGATACCTATCGGGGCCGTCGAACTCCGCTTGAGGTGGGAGAACACATCGGCCATGCCGTCGAGGCCGGTGCGGGTCGACGTCATGTTCCAGAGCATGTGCGTGGCCATGTCGCGCATGAACGGATCACTCGTCAGATCCGGTAGCAGGAGCTCGGCAACGGCGTCGCGTTCATCGTATTTCTCTGCCATCACGGCACTTCGCCAGCGCGAGGCGATCTTCACCGAACGCTTGTTTTCCGGCAGGCAGAGTCGCAGTTGCTCGAGCACCCGATTGTGATTGAGCACGAAGCCGTCGAGCAGCAATTCGTACGGTGTGCTGATTTCCACGAGGACGCAATCCACATCGGTCAGCAAGTGGCTGTGGCTGCCATCAGGCTTCGTCTCGGCATCGGCGTAAACGAGTCTCCAGATACGTTCGGGAATCTCGAGCTCACCCTCGCAGAATGCCCAGAGCTGCATTATGGCGCGTGGAGACAGGGCATACGGCGAGCGCCGGAATCCCATGCGCCGATAGACAGGCGCGGCAAGCTTTCGCTTTGACAGGTTCAGTAGCGGGTTCGTCACGGTACAGCCACCGAAACTCAATACGTTCAGCATGTCGTCACTTCTCGAATCGTCGTCGTGTTGCGGGCAGGGTCTTCATCCTGTTCGGCTCGACACTCGCAAGAAACCCGCCGCCGACGCGTCCGGAAGCCTGTGGTCCGGCTCAGGCTGCGTTCGCAACCGCGTCGGCGCTTCGGGCGCTGATTGCCGTTTCGTGAGCGATCGACATCGGGAGCTCGCCGACGTCGATGCTGTCGGTCTGGATCGTGAAGTCGGCCGCCCCGCTGTCGTCGATCGAGACGCGAGAGAAGCCGAGTTGCGGGTAGTGCTCGGCAACCATGTTGTTCTTCCTGGTCGGCAGATAGCGGGCGTTGATGGTAGTAATGCCCAGATTTGCCGCATCTCGCGCGATGATCGAGAGCATCGCGTGTTCGACCTTCCTGCCGAGCACACGGCAGCTCATCAGCCAGTTCTCGATGTCGAGCGTGTCGCCCTTCATCGAGCCGATCACGACCGCGATCATGCCCAGATCGCCAAAGGCGTCCTCCAGCCTGACTTGCAGCGAATACTGCCGAGGGTCCGCCATGACGTCGACGACTTCGGCTTCCGTCAAGCGACGCGTGGTCAGGTTGAACTGATTCGTCTTGTTGATGAGCTGGGTGATGCGCTGCAGCCCTTGCGAGTCGAAGGGCGTGGCTGCGAGCTTCATCTCGAGGCCTTTGAGATAGTCGCCGAGATTGCCGGCACTCGCCTTCACTTGAACCCGCCTTGCATTGGCCGCGTAGCTGGATGCCCGCAGGCTGTCTTCCGCCGAGTAACTGACCGCTTCGAAATACCCGCTGTCTAGCAACCGTCGTGGGTACCAGGAAGGGTCTTCCGGCAATTCGGGTACGCCGACCAGCGGTGCTGCCGCTCTGACCTGTGCTCGCTCGGCCGGATTGTCGTCGAGCAATACCAGTGCGTCGAGACCGATGTTCAGGCTCTCGGCGATGGCTGCGAGGTTGCCGGCCTTGTCGGTCCAGTTCGCCTGAAAGACGGCGATGTCGTCTTCCTTCAGCAGCATCTCCGGGTGCGAGCGGAACGGCGCCCGTGCAGTCTCCTCGTTGTTCTTCGAGCAGACGGCGAGCACGATACCGCGTGCCTTCAGCAGCAGCGCGGTTCGCTGCACCTCGAGAAACGCTTCACCGATAGCACTGCCCTGGCCGAGCTTGATGCCCTCGATGCCTTCGTCGCCGATGGCGCCGCCCCACACGGTATTGTCGAGATCGAGTACCAGACACTTTTTCGTCTTGCCGCGAATGGCACCGATGATGCGCGCCAGCATCTCGGCGTGAAGGGTGTCGTACTGGCGATCGTGGGCGAGCTTGTAGGCATGCCACTGGACCGGATTGAACCAGGTATCGGTGCCGACGCGTTCGGCAAGGGCAGCGAGGTCGAACAGATAGCTACCGGTGCCACTGGCCAGTTCGGTCAGTGCCTGGTTCCAGGTTATGATGCGCGAACGCAGGGAGTCTGCCACTCGCCGGTCATAGTTTCCGAACAGGGATTCGGCAGGGACCGCGACGGTCTGCAGGATGATGGCGGCCCCGCTGGTCTGCCGAGTGGCGGCAATCATGCCGGCGATCTCGTCGATAGCTTCGTCGATTCGCGTTCCGGCAGCAGCGTCAGCCGACATCGCCTCCGGAAATAGCCAGTGGTGATCGACCGCGATCAGGACCGCGTCGGGTGCAGCGCTTGCGAGGGCGGAATGCGGGTCGAGCAACTGTTGCTGTATTTGCCCGTACGGTCCCGGCGCGACTTGCAGGGCGACGCCGTGCCGGATGGCCGTCGCCGGCAGGATCTCGGTGAGTAGTTCGGTGGTCGAGTTCGACACGATGCCGAGCCGGAATTCCGCCAGGGGGGACAAGTCGATACCAGCGGCGGTCAGCTTCGTCAGCGACTTGCTCAACTGACCCGATTCGATCGCGTTCAGTCGACTGCTTGCCAGTTGCATCAGGTCGGCAACGGGCTGCGTCGAACCGGGAATACCCTTGCGGATCCCGGAGAACCCGGTCGGCCGTGGCGGCAACCAGGCGAGGTCGGCGATGCTCATGATCAGTTCCGGATGAGTCGACTCGGGATGCGTCTCTGTCGCAGGTGCGGCTCGCTCAGCTCGCCAGGGCGTGCTGCTTGGCGAGTACCTTGTCCGCCAGTTCGCCGACGTTGCTGAAATTCGCGACTTCGGCGGCGTCGAAGGTGACGGCCATCGACGATTCGAGGGCGAGCACCAGCTTGATCTGGGCAAGGCTGTCCCAGTCTTCGACCGAGTCCGCGGTCGACTCGGCCGTCAGTGTCAATTCGTCTTCGTCAAGAATTCCTCGCAGCAGCCCTTCGATCTCGCCGATCATTCCCGCCCTGTCCATTCTCTGCTCGCTCTGGTTGGCCCACGAAAGTGTGGTGGAAGTCACGTAGGCAACGGCTGTGCCAAGGCCATTTCGCGCGTTGTGGGCGGCGGATGTCGGCACACAAGCTTGACGACGCGCCCGTTGTGCTCGATTCCTGCCTTAATTCGGGCAAGAAACAGTCAATGCGGGTAAAAATGCCTATCCTGTCTGTGATCGACATCAAATTCACGGTTTCGGCGCGCAACGGCACAAACCTTTAGCGACACGAAGCTTGCATGTGAATTTTGTCGCGCCAGACGTATTCCGCGAAGCGTTATTCCCCGGAATCGTTCAGGTCGGTCGCCCTGTGCACCGATAAAGCTTCTACGTCTCAACGTTCGTCCAACCAGGTTTCCGTCATGCCCGTTCGTCTGATCGTCCTTGCCGCTGGCAAGGGCACCCGCATGAAGTCGTCCTTGCCGAAGGTGTTGCACTGTCTCGCCGGGAAACCGTTGCTGGCGCACGTGCTCGATACTGGCGGCACCCTGGGGCCTGCAAGCGTCACGGTGGTCATCGGCCACGGCGCAGAACAGGTTCGCGAGACCATCGGGCACGACGTTCGCTGGGCGATGCAGACCGAACAGCTGGGCACGGCGCACGCCGTTGCGCAGGGTCTTGATGGCATCGACGATGACGATACGGTCCTCATCACTTATGGCGATGTACCGCTGACCCGGGCGAGCACCTATCAGGCCCTGCTCGATGCCTGTGACGAGAAGACCATCGGTCTCTTGACCTTGATGATGGAAGACCCCACCGGTTATGGCCGAATCCTCCGTGAGGGTGGCGCGGTGCACGGCGTCGTCGAGCAGAAGGATGCGACACCCGAGCAACTGCAGATCAATGAAGTCAACGCCGGGGTGGTTGCGGTACGTGGCGGTCAATTGCGCTCGCTGATCGACAAGGTCGGCAACGACAATGCGCAAGGCGAGTACTACCTGACCGATATCTTCGCGCTGGCAGTCCGCGGTGGTTTGACCATCACGGCGATTCACCCGGAAGATCCCTGGGAGGTCGATGGCGTCAACAGCCGGGTGCAGCTCGCGCGGCTCGAGCGCTTGCATCAGGCGGGCATTGCCGAGATTCTCATGAATGCAGGTGTGACCCTTGCCGATCCGGCGAGACTGGACGTCCGCGGCACGATCGAGACCGGGCAGGATGTCGAGATTGATGTCAATGTCGTGTTCAGTGGCCATTGCGAGCTGGGCGACAATGTCCGCATCGGACCGAACTGCAGTATCAGCGACAGTCGCCTCGGGGCGGGTGTCGTGGTCAAAGCCAATACCGTGCTCGAAGGTGCCGACATTGCGGCGTTGGCCGTCGTCGGCCCGTTCGCGCGGCTGCGACCGGGTGCCGTTCTTTCCAGCAAGACACGCGTCGGCAATTTCGTCGAGATCAAGAACGCGACGCTTGGCGAAGGCAGCAAGGTCAATCACCTGAGCTACGTCGGTGACGCCAACGTCGGTAGTGGCAGCAACATCGGCGCAGGCACCATCACCGCGAACTACGACGGTGCCAACAAGCACCGGACGAAGATCGGCGACGATGCTTCGATCGGCTCGAACACGGTGCTGGTCGCGCCAGTGAGCATCGGCAATGGCGCGACGGTGGGCGCAGGTTCCACCATCGGCCGCGATGTGCCGGAACGCATCCTGGCGCTGACCCGCGCCGAACAGACGCACGTTTCCGACTGGCAGCGACCGCTCAAGAAGCGCCCTGCCGACACGAACAGGAAAGAGGACTGAGCCATGTGTGGAATCGTGGGCGCTGTAGCCCAGCGTGACGTTGCCGAGATCCTTCTGATGGGGCTGCAGAGCCTTGAATACCGGGGCTACGATTCAGCCGGTGTCGCGACCATCGATGCCGCCGGCGGCATGAACCGCCTGCGCCGGGTCGGCAAGGTCAAGTCACTGGTGGAGGCGGTCGACGAACACGGCATGCCGGGTGGTATCGGCATCGCCCACACCCGCTGGGCAACGCACGGTGAGCCCAACGAAGGCAACGCTCACCCGCACGTCTCCACCGAGCGCATTGCCGTGGTCCATAACGGTATCATCGAGAATCATGCCGATCTCCGCGGTCGTCTCAGCGAACTCGGCTACGCGTTCGTCTCCGATACCGACACCGAAGTCATCGCCCACCTGGTGGCGCACGAACTGAAGAATACCGACTCGCTGTTCGAGGCGGTGCAGGCTACGGTCAAGCAGCTCGAAGGCGCCTACGGCACCGTAGTCATGGACCAGAGCCAGCCGGGCTTGCTGGTGGTCGCCCGCTCCGGCAGTCCGCTGGTCATCGGTTTCGGCGTCGGTGAGAACTTCGTGGCCTCCGATCAGCTCGCGCTGTTGCCGGTGACCCGTCGCTTCGCCTACCTCGAGGAAGGTGACGTGGCCGAAGTCACGCGGACGCGTGTGAGCATCGTCGACGTCGATGGCAACCCGGTCGAGCGGGCGGTGGAAGAGTCAACGCTCTCCCACGATGCGAGCGACAAGGGCAACTATCGCCACTACATGCAGAAGGAGATTCACGAGCAGCCAGTGGCGATCCAGCGCACGCTCGAGGGTCGTACCCAGCAGGGCAAGGTGCTGGACGAAGCCTTTGGCGAGCGTGCGGCAGAGCTGCTTGCCCGCGTCGAGCATGTGCAGATCATTGCCTGCGGCACGAGCTATCACGCGGGCATGACGGCGCGCTACTGGTTCGAGGATTTCGGCGGAGTCTCCTGCAATGTCGAGATTGCCTCGGAATACCGCTACCGACAATCGCATGTACGTCCGAACAGCCTGCTGGTCACGATTTCGCAGTCCGGCGAGACCGCCGATACGCTGGCGGCGCTCCGGCTGGCCAAGGAGCAGGGCTACATGACAAGCCTGACGCTCTGCAATGTGCCGGGCTCCTCGCTCACGCGCGAGTCGGACATGACCTACCTGATGCGTGCTGGCGCCGAAATCGGCGTGGCCTCGACCAAGGCCTTCACGGTGCAGCTCACCGGCCTTTTGATGCTCGCCACCGCCATCGGCAGGCACAACGGCCTTGCTGCTGCACGGGAAGCCGAGATCGTCACGGCGCTGTTGAGTCTTCCCGCGAAGCTCGAACAGGTGCTGGGCATGGAGGAGGCCATTCAGGAACTGGCTGAAGACTTCGCCGACAAGCATCACAGCCTGTTCCTCGGGCGCGGCGATCAATACCCGATCGCGATGGAAGGCGCGCTGAAGCTCAAGGAGATCTCCTACATTCACGCCGAGGCCTATGCGGCTGGTGAACTCAAGCACGGCCCCCTCGCACTGATCGATGCCGACATGCCGGTGATCGTGGTGGCGCCCAACAACGAGCTCGTCGAGAAGCTGAAGTCGAACGTCGAGGAGGTCAGGGCGCGTGGAGGCATCATGTATGTGTTCGCCGACAAGGATGCGCACTTCGCGAGCGACGAGACGATGAGCGTGCTCGAAGTACCGCACTGCGATCCGTTGATCGCGCCGCTGGTCTATACGCTACCCTTGCAGATGCTCAGCTACCACGTGGCCCTGATCAAGGGGACCGACGTGGACCAGCCGAGAAACCTGGCGAAGTCGGTGACGGTCGAGTAGCATCCGGGGCCCGTCGATGCAGGCCCTCCCAACCCTTGTCCCCGAACCTCCGCGCCAGTCTGTGCATGATGCTGGCGATGGCCGGGTTCTCGTTCAACGACGCGACCATCAAGACGCTTGACGGCGCTTTGCCGAGTGGTCAGATACTCGCCATCCGGGGGCTGTTCGCGGTGCTGTTCTTCCTGCCGCTCTTGCTGCGTCAGCGGTTGTTCGGGCGATTGTCCGAAGCGCTGTTGCCGATCGTGTTGTTCCGCGCCTTGATGGAACTCGGCGGAACGCTCGCCTTTCTCGCAGCCCTCGTGCACCTGCCGTTCGCGAGCATCTCGGCCATCCTGCAGTCGCTGCCGCTGGCGGTCACGCTGGGGGCCGCCCTGGTCTTTCGCGAGCCGGTCGGCTGGCGACGCTGGCTTGCCATTGTCATCGGCTTCGGTGGGGTCCTGCTGGTCGTGCGTCCCGGCGCTGAGTCCTTTCAGGCGGTCTCGCTGTTGGTGGTGCTGGCCGTCTGCTTCGCGGCAGCGCGGGATCTTTCGACACGGGCCATGCCAGAGACACTGCCCTCATTGCTGGTGTCGGCGTCGACCGTCCTGCTGGGCGCCGTCGGTGGGGCGGCCCTGGTGCTGGTACAGGGCAACTGGATTCCGATGGAGCTTGCACAGTTGCGCACGCTTGCCATGGCTGCCGCCTTCATGCTGATCGCACAACTGTTCATCGTGCTGGCCATGCGCTCGGGCGAGGTTGCGTTCGTCGTGCCGTTTCGCTATACCAACCTGCTCTGGGCGATCGCACTGGGCCTTCTGCTGTTCGACGAAGTCCCCGATGCCTGGACGCTGAGCGGTGCAGCCGTCATCGTCATCACCGGCCTCTATACGCTTTTCCGGGAAACACGACGTCGCGCCGGGCGTCCCGATCCTGCTGTCGCGGCGCGCCTTTGAGTTTGCCCTTGAATCTGCATTCGAGTTCCCCTTTCAGTCTGCCTCTGCAGCTTGGCCGGCGGCACTACCGGATCAGCGATTACCTTCTTCCTCGTCGAGGCTGTCATCGAACCCGTCGTCGGCTGACAGCCGCTCCTCGTCCTCTTCCAGGGCATTGAGGAACGCCTCGTCGGCGACTTCTATCGCCATCTCGGTAGCGATGATCCCCGTGCGCGAACTGATGGTGAGGTAGGGGGCAGGTTCGTCGAGAACGATATGGGGGCGCTGCGTCATCCGGTAGAGTCCGTACAGGCCGATCGCACTTAGTTGCAGCATGATGGCGAGGAAGAACCACTCGATCCCGAAGGTCGACATCGCCCAGCCGACGATGATCGGACCGGTCATCGCGCCGAAGCCGTTGATGAACAGCAAACCACCGGACGCCGCAGCCATCTGCTCCGTTTCAAGGTAGTCGTTGGCATAAGCCACCAGCAGGGAATAGAGTGGCCCGGCGCAACCACCGATGATCAGCACCGTAGTGATCAGCACGGCAAAGTTTTTGCCGAAGAGGGCGGCCAGCAGGGAACAGACGGCGCCGAGCGCAGTCGTGCCGATGATCAGCAAGCGACGATCGATGCGATCCGACATCCAGCCGATCGGATACTGGAAGAGCATGCCGCCGAGGAAGATCGCCGTTATGAACACCGAGGTGTTGGCGACAGACAGCCCCCGCTCGGTCGCATAGACCGATGCCATCGCGTATAGCGCCGAAAACACACCGCCAAGCAACAGCATGCCGATGCTGGCCAGTGGTGATGTGCGGATCAGGGATGCGAGTGGCATGGCGCGCGCACTCTGATGATGTGGTGCTGTGGTCGATGACAGCAGCATCGGTGCAACCGAGATCGAGACCAGGACGGAGATGAGCACGAACAGGCCGTAGCCTGCCGGATCGGCCACGTTCAGGAGCAACTGACCAAGCACCATGCCGGCCATCTGCACGATGATGTAGAGCGACAGCGCCTGGCCTCGAGTCTCGTTGTTCGAGGAGTGATTGAGCCAGCTCTCGGCGACCACGTAGATGCCCGAGAAGCAGAAGCCGACGATCAGTCTGAGTACCGTCCACGAAAGCGGATCGACCGCGGCGCCGTACAGGATGAAAGCGGCCGAGGCGAATGAGCCGAGGGCTGCAAAGACGCGAACGTGACCGACACGTTGCAGCATCCAGGGCGCCAACCTCGAGCCCACCAGGAAGCCGACGAAGTACGCCGACATGATGTAGCCCATGGTGGCGACATCGATCTCTTCAAGCGAACCGCGTACGCCAAGTAGCGTGCCGTGCAAGCCGTTGCCGATCATCAACAAGAGCATGCCGAGCAGAAGCGCCCAGGATTGTCTGAGTACGGCGATCACGATAGTTGACTCAGGGATGGCTTGCGCCGGATGCGCGTCTTACCGCCTTATACCTGACCCGGTCCAGGCCGGGGGGCGGGTGGCGATATGGAGTGGCATGAAGTCGCCTTTGCGACAACTTGCAAGAAGCGTGCGCCGGCACATCGCTACCGCGATGGTCACTGGCGCCCGGCGCCGGGAGTTGCTAGCGTGTCAGTCGAGGGGACCGATTGCGGGTGTAGTTCAATGGTAGAACATGAGCTTCCCAAGCTCAGAATGAGGGTTCGATTCCCTTCACCCGCTCCCCGCCTGCTGCAGCTTCAGATCGAGCAGCACAGCGGCCACGATCAAGCCACCGCCGAGCCAGGCCAGCGGCTCGAGTTCGGTGCCGATGAGCCAGGTGGCCGACAGTGTCGCTACCAGTATCTCGCTCATCGTCAGCAGGGCTGCGGTCGGCGCGGGCACCAGGCGCGCGCCCCACACCTGGCTGAATAGCGCCGGAAACAGCACCAGCACACCGAAGGCGATCGCGAGCGGCATCGCGGCGAACACGGTCGAGCGCTCAGGCACCAAGGCGGCACTCGCCGTCGAGCCGCCGTCGGTCGTCACGCTGAACAGCGGCAGGACGAGGGCGGCGGCAAGGGCGAGGACGCTCGCCACGGTGAGCGTGGCGGCGGTGGTCACCAGCGGTGGCGTGCTGGCATGACCTCGCAGACGCGCGAGGCTCACGCCCCAGCAGAAGCCTGCCGCAAGGCCGCAGGCATCACCGAAATTGCTCGGCAGTGGCAGCCGTGCGCCGCCACCGAGCAGGAGCCAGAGGCCGACGAGGGCCGCAGCAATGACGCCGTAGCGACCGGCCTGTATGCGTTCGCCGTAGAGCACGCGCGCGGCCAGCGTCGTCCAGACGGGCAACAGGTAGAACAGGAAGACGACGCGAATGACATCGGAGAAGAGCACACCCGCGAAATACAACACTGTCGACAGACCGAGTGGCAGGGCGACGAGCAGGACGTCGCGCCGCCAGAGCGCCGCGCTCTCGCGTTGCACGATGACAATGATCAAGGCCGCGTTGGTGGCGGTCAGCGAAACCAGCGCCACACTCCACAAGCCATTGACACCGAGGCTGTCGAGATGCCTGAGCGGGATCCAGAAAAGGCCCCAGAGTCCGGCACCGATGGCGATGGACAACGACCCGCGAGTCGTTGCAGAGGAGAGATTCAATGCGCAATGCCTGCAACCTGCCTGCTGGCATTGTGACGGAAGATGCTGTGACCGCGTGGGCGATGTCGTCGACATCGGCCTCGCGGTCACAGTGCGTTTTACACTTCGATCAGTTCGTCAGCGCAGCACGACGACTGAGCACGTCGACGGCGGTGTCACCGTCCTCGATGGTGAGTGGCTCAAGTGAATCGCCATCACCGACGAGGGCGTCGAGCTGGCTCGCCAATGCATCGGTATCGAGAACCACGGCATCACTGTCGGCAGCGCGGCCGGCAATGTCGAGGATATCGCCGGACATTGGTGCACCGTCTACCGTGCCGCCGTCGGTGTTGCCTCCCGGAGCCATGGCACTGCCGTTGTCATCGTTGCTGTCACAGGCACCGAGTACCAGAAGCGCGCTGCTCAGCAGCGCGAGAGTCATGAGCTTTCTCATTGCCGCAGCCCCGCTCAGTTGCTCGCGCCGGGCAGCGGCGCGGTCAGGTAGGGGAAGGTCGTATCGAACTGACCGGCGTTCTGAGCGACGTTGTCATTCAAGGGTGCGGTACCGGCCGGTGCATCTGCCGGCTCGCAGAAGCCGAGGTTGTCGCCTGCATCGCCTGCCGTACCACTCGCGTCGAGATCGACAGCGACCGGATGGCAGAGTGCACCCATGACGACACGCAGCGCCAGGTCAACAACATCATCGCCCGGACGACGGCCGTTCGGGAAGCCTGCCAGGTCGCCCGCCGCGACGCCGAGATTGCTCTGCGCATCGGCGGCGGTGGCCGCGACGCCCGTGTTGAGTCTGAGCATTTCCGAGGTGACAACGTTCTCCGGCATGTTGACGCCGGCAATGCCCGTGAGGAAGGCCGCGACCAGGTCGTTTCTCGGCAGGTTCGACGGGGCGATACTGCCGTCAGGATTCAGGCCGCCGTCGCTGTTGAACAGCGCGTTGATCAGGAAGGGCAGGGTCGGATTCGTCACGTAGGTGGCAAATTGTCCGTCCTCGCTCGGCTCGCTGGCGTTGAACCGGTCCTTGTCGCCAAGCCCGATGACCACTTCGTTGACCAAGGGTGCACCGAGGCGCGACACCTGCGTCCAGGCACCGCCTTCGAGTGTCTCGCCGCCGAAGTCGGGCGCCGGGTTCTGGATGCTGACCTGACGCTTGCTGGCCGTGGTCCAGGCGCCGATGATGCCGCCGCCGGTACCCGCCAGACAGTCCTTGTGGACCTCGATCGCGAGCGTCGTGACGTTCTTGTCGGCGAGGTCGTCAGTGCCGTCCGCGTCGGTGCCGCCGATCGGATCGAGGTTGACCAGATCGAAGATGCGACCGAGATTGACCGCGAAGGAATCCTTGCGCTGACCGACGAATACGCGAGCGTCCTGTGCGCCTTCGGGGCAGGCGGAGATCTCGACTTCGTTGTAGATCGAGCCGGAGTTGCTCAGGTTGGTCGCGTAGGCGGTGTAGGCGGCAGCATCGCCGAAGGTCTTCTCACCGGCATAGTCCGCAGGCTTCCTGAAACTCGTGGCGCCGCCGCCGAGGCCGGTCACGGCAGTGCGCGTACCACTGCGACGATCACCGCTGACCATTGACAGGGTGTAGCTTTCCGCGAAGTTTGCGGTGGCGGAATCACCGTCGGTGATCGGCCCGATCGCCTTCAGGGGCACCTGTACCATCGCGTCACCGACGGGCACTGTCGCGCCCGCGAGCTCGTTGGTGAAACGAAACTGAAAGGTCAGATCTTCGACGGCATCGGCATCGTTATCGATGTGGATCTCGTAGAGAGCGCTATCGTCGAGAGTGAAGTAATTCGGGCCGCCGTAGGCATCCTGCAAGGGGACATAGTTTGCAATCAAGGTCACGTAGTCCTCGCGACCGGGCTCATAACTCGCGAAAGCGTAGAAGTCGGTTCCATCGACACGCGGTGATCCGGCAATGCCGGGTGCTTCACGGTGGCTCGACGCCAGCGCGGTGTGCGACACTAGAAGCGCGACGGCAACGCTCGTCAGGGTCGGCAAGAGTCCGGGTTTGCCCGGACGATTCGATGGAAACCTTTTCTGCATGGTGCGATTCTCGGTTCGTGACTTGGGGTTGGTGAATTGGAGTTAGTGACTTGGAGTTAGTGACTTGGGGCTGGTCGCGCAAAACCAGTGGCTTGGAGTGTTGACTTTGAGGACGAGCGCCGAACCGTACGCACCGCAATCGCTTGCGGATGCAAGCTTCAGGAACATTTGATCCGGTGACGGCAACCTGCCGCTGTGTCGTCAAACGACAGGCGTACACATGAGTACATCCGAACTCGCCGAGTCACTGCCCGATACCGAGGCTTTACGGCGCGAGATAGCGTCAATAGTCAAACGCTGTGCCGAGGGCGACAAACTTGCGATGCAAGTTTTGTACCAGAAGGTGTCGCCGCGTCTCTTCGGTGTGGCGCTGCGGCTGATGCGGCGTGAATCCCTGGCCGAAGAAGTACTGCAGGAAGCCTTCATCAAGATCTGGCGCAATGCGTCCAGCTATTCACCGGATCTCGCCGCACCGCTGACCTGGATGACCAGCATCGTGCGCAATGAAGCGCTCGATACCCTGCGCCGTCGTCGTATCCGGGAGGATCACGAAGCGCCGCAGCCAGATTACCTCGCCGAACTCATTCCCGACGGGGCACGAAACATCGACGACAGCCTGGTCGATGCCGAGGTCCTGATGACTTGTCTCGAGCGGCTCGAGCCGCCGGCGCGCGATTGCATTGTCCGGGCCTACTGCGAAGGCTATTCGCACGATGAACTGAGCGAGGCGCATCAGCGGCCGCTCGGCACGGTCAAGAGCTGGATACGGCGTGGACTGATTTCGTTGAGGAGCTGCGTCGATGAGCTCTCCTGACGACGCGGAATGGTGGGAAATCCGTGCCGGCGAATACGTCATCGGCACGCTCGACGCGTCCGCCCGCGATCTCTTCGCACGCACCCTCCGCAGCGACTCAGGCTTGCAGGCGAGCGTTCGTGCCTGGGAGAAGCGCTTCGCGGCACTCGACCGGACGGTGACGCCGCAGATTCCGCCCGAGCGGGTCTGGCATGCGATCGAAGGGCGCTTGTTCACCGACGATACGCCACTGATCGACGTCGGTGAGCCGGAAGGGGATAGGCAGGATAGGGGTGCGCCGTATGAAGATGCGTCTGCCACCCGTATAGCAGGCGTTGGCGCACTCGCTGAACGGACGCCCGGCGTCGTCGATCTTGACGATCATCGTCGTTCCCGCGACGCCGAACAGCAACAGGGGCGGCTGGCCCCGCTGGTCGCCGCGCTGGCAACCGCCGCCGCCCTGATCATGGGGGTCATGCTCAATCAGCAGTACAGCGACATGACGGACGCCCGTCAGCTCGTCGAAGCGCAATCCACCCGGCTCGAGCAGCAGCGTTCACAGATCGATGAGCAGACAGCGGCGCTCGACACCTTGATGAGAACGCAAGGCGTGAGTGTGATCATGGGTGACGACGGACAGCCACTGTGGCTCGTGCAGGCCGATTTCGAGACCGAGCGGGTACGTGTCACGGCCTTGCAGCCACCGCTCATCGATGCCGATGAGGACTTCCAGTTGTGGCAAGTGTTGCCGGACGGCAGTGGGGTGCACCCGGTCGCCTTGCTACCCGACAACGGCGGGCGTTCACTCGAATCAGCGGTGCCCGGTCTTGCCGAGCGTTTTGATGCCTTCGCCGTCAGCCTCGAGCCCGAGGGTGGTTCGCCCGAGGCCGGGCCCACTGGTGCTGTCCTCTATCAGGGTGAGGTTGTCTTCACCGAGTGACGGTCATTGGGTCCGCGATGCGATGCGGCGGCGTGTGCCGTCGGCACGGCGCCAGGCCTCGACGAAGGCCTGCGATGCGTCGGCGATGATCGCGCGCGTGGTGCCAGGTCTGTATATCGCCGTGTCGGCGACGGCGCCCGATGCACCGGCGGCGACATACGGCAGCAGGCGCTTGGCGGTCACTCCCCCGGAAGGTATGAGCGGCAGGCCGTCGGCCAGCGCGCGATCGAGGGCGCGAACCACCTGCGGTTCGATCAATTCGGCAGGGTAGAGAAGCAGGGCGCGTGCGCCGAGCGCGCGCGCTGCTGTGGCTTCGGTCACTGTGGCCACGCCGGGTATCCAGGCAACCGCGCGTTTTCGGCAGCGCCGCGCGATGGTCGCATCTGTGCCGTTCGACAGAAAGGCGCGCGCGCCGTTGTCGATCGCCGTGGCCACCCACTTCGGATTCGGTGCATCGGCAACGCCGATACAGACGTCGGCACCGAAGGTCTCGGTCAACAGCCTGATCGTGTTCAGCGCCTCGGGCATGTGGGCCGGCAGGACAACGATGCGAAAGCCCGCCTCCACGACCAGCTGAGTTGCTTCGACTGCGACGGCAGGCTCGAGTCGCTCGAGCAGGGCGACAAGTGGCAGTTCGCGAAAGGCGTCGCTCCAGCTTCGACTGCTCGGCAGAAAGGCGATCGGATCGACACTCATGTCCGGTTCGAGCTTGGTCTCGTTGGCTGCCTCGACCCTGACGATCTCTTTTACCTGGTCGCCGTCGTCGGCCCTTGCGTCGACCGAGTCGAATGCCGTGATTGCAACCGAACCCGACGTCGACATCGCGCTGTCTCTCGGGATCCTGACAGCGGGTGCTGACAGCGGGCGAAAATTCATGCCGGCCATGCGCCCGGGTGACGAGGCGGGGTGACCGGCGCTGCCCTGGCGTACCGGTGAATCGAGCAGCGATTGCACCTTCGCGAAGCCCGCGACGAGGGCGTCGTCGCGTGACGTTACTGCAACTGTGGTGCCCAGATGCCGGAGAGCGATGGCGTACGGCAGATAGTCGTGTGAGTCGCCGACCAGGGTCAGTGCTTCGCCGGTGGCCCGCATCGACGCCTCTGCTTCCCTGATCTCGTTGCCGATGATCAGCCCGTTGAGATGCGGTCGGGCCAATGCCGGGTCGCGTTCATCAAGGACGCGAGCGGCGCGTTCTGCATGCAGGTCGGTGATCAGGTGTCGACTGCCATAGCCTTGTTCCACTCCGGCAAGGAAGGCGGGTTCATCATCCACGCCCTGGTCCGGCATGGCCTTGCCAAAGGGTCCGTCGAGCAACAGGGAAAGCAATTCGCCGCCCATGCTGGTTCGAAAATCCACGATGCGGCCATCGATGACGCGGATCCACCGCGTGCGCTCACCCGGCAGGACGAAGAGCCGCTCCTTGCGATCCTTCGCCGAGGCTTCGTCGCCTGACGGAGTCCGCAAAGCAGGACCCCGTGGTGTAACCGGATCGCCATCGGAATAGGGAGCCGTGGCTGCGATCGACTCGCGCTCGAGTATGGATGTAGCACCCAGTGCAATCAGCACCTCGCGTCGCATCAGATCCATCGAACCCGATTTGCGCCGCGCGATGCCGGGTAATGCCATGACGGTGGTGCCGCGGAGGCGACGACGGGTCGCCGCGCCAAGCAATTGCGGTAGATCGCAGGAATCGCTCAGAAAGGAGGTCTCGACCCAGGTACGGCGATCGGCCGCGCTGGTGGAGATGACCAGTATGGTGTCGGTATCGAGCCACGGCCCGACATGCCTGAACAGCGTTTCCTCGAAGCCACGCTTCGCCGCCCGGCGCAAGCCGTCCCGGCTGTCACGACGATCGACAGGCCGGCTCTGGGCGTCGAGGCGATAGGCCCGCAGCGCTTCCCGACTCCAGTCGATACCGACAAGGTTCATCATCCGTTCCGACGTTGATAGAAACCACAGGGTAGCGCCGGTAAACCGTTCCGTCCCTGCGGCAACAGACAGGTCGGCTACTTGGGGAACCCCGCTGGTCCGACCTGCAAACACTGTCACACTACACGCATCCCATGCACCGGGTCGAAAGTACAGCGCCCCTATGAACGAAAGTGCGAGTGAACGTGAAGTAGTCGTAACTCACCAACCGGTGGAACTCTACAAGATACTGAAATTCGAGGGTCTCGTCGCGAGTGGCGGTGAAGCCAAGTCGGCCATTGATGACGGGCGCGTTCTCGTCAACGGCGAGGTGGAGCATCGCAGGCGTCGAAAAATCGTCGCCAATGACGTCATTGTCTTCGACGCGTGGGTGCTTACCGTCACTGTGGAGGCCGGGTGATCGTTCGTTGACGCCGGTCTTGCCAGGGGGCGTCACGGGTGCCTTGCCTGTATCGGGGAATGTTTTTCAAGAACGAATGGCGTAGGCTCGCTCGCGAGTCCTGAACCGGTGCATGGAGCCTCATGAGCGATGTGTTGCCGCTCGTTTTCGACGGGCACAATGACGTTCTGACCCGTCTTCTGGACACGGGTGAGAGCGACGCTGTCGAGTCGTTCGTGGCGGGTGCCGCCGGTCATGTCGATCTTCCCAAGGCCCGCGCCGGCGGCTTCGGCGGCGGCTTCTTCGCCATCTGGGTGGCCAACCCGGACGACGCGGCGTTCAACCCCGACGACATGCGCCAGCCGATCTACGATCTGCCGCTACCGCCAATCGTCTCGCAAGAACATGCCCTGTCGGTGGCGTATGCCGAGTCCGCTATCCTCAAGCGACTGGAAAGTGCGGGCGCGTTGCAGATCTGCACGAGCGTCGAGCACATTCGCTCCTCCCTCCAGACGGGCGTCATCGCAGCCGTGCTGCATCTGGAAGGCGCCGAGGCGATTGATGAAGATTTCGTCACACTCGATCTGCTCTATCAGCAAGGGCTGCGTTCGCTGGGCCCGGTCTGGAGTCGACCGACGATCTGGGCGGAGGGCGTGCCGTTCCGCTATCCGGGCACGCCTGATATCGGCAAGGGCCTGACGGCAAAAGGCATCGCCCTGGTCAAGCGCTGTAACGAGCTCGGCATCATGCTCGACCTGTCGCACCTGAACGAAGCCGGCTTCGACGATATCGCGGCGCACAGCATTCACCCGCTAGTGGCAACGCATTCGAATGCGCATGCACTGTGTCGTCATGCGCGTAATCTCACTGATCGCCAGCTTGCCGTCATCGCCGATAGCGGTGGCATGGTCGGCCTGAACTTCGCCGCTGCCTTCCTTCGCGAGGACGGGCAGATGCGTGCGGACACCTCCGTCGATTCGATGCTTCGTCACCTCGACCACTTGCTCGGCATCCTCGGTGAGGGCGGAGTCGGTTTCGGGTCGGACTTTGACGGTGCGGTCATTCCCGAGGCAATCGGCGATTGCACCGGATTGACGGTGTTGCGGGAGGCCCTCAGAACACACGGCTACGACGATGCGCTGATGCGCCGCCTCTGCCATGAGAACTGGCTCAGCATTCTCGAGCGCACGTGGCACACTAAGTAAGAGACGTCCGCCCGCGATCGACCACTCAAGGAGGCACTTTCATGAGCCGTTCAGACATAAGAGGCAGTATCAGGGAAAGCAAGAGCAGGGGACACAAGCTCAGGGGAAACCGGATCAGGCGATTCACTCGCTGTGCCCTGTTGACGTTCGCAGGCGTTGCGAGCCTCGGACTGTCGTCGAGCATCGTGCACGCGGCAACCCCGCCCGACATGCTCGTGATTGCCAATCGAATCGACGACATCACCACCATCGACCCGGCTCAGTCGTTCGAGTTTTCGGGCAGTGACGTCATCAGGAATATCTATCAGAATCTGGTCGGTTTCGATCCGCTGGATCTCGAAGCAGGCTACAAGCCATCGCTCGCCGCCAGCTGGGAGTCATCAGAGGACGGCCGCAAGATCACCTTCACCATGGCAGAGGGCGCGGTGTTCGCATCAGGCAATCCGGTCACCGCCGAGGATGCCGAGTTTTCCCTGCGTCGGACCATCATGCTCGCGAAGACGCCGTCCTTCATCCTGACGCAATTCGGTTTCACTCCGGAGAATCTCGAGGAGACGATCGTCGCGGAGGGCAACACACTTGTCCTGACGCTCGACAAGCCGTACGCAGAGTCGTTTGTCCTGAACTGTCTCGGCGCGACCATTGGCGCCATCGTCGACATGAAGACCGTGATGGAGAACGAGCAGAACGGGGACATGGGCAACGAGTGGCTTGCCACGAATTCGGCAGGTTCCGGGCCCTACGAACTGGTTGGCTGGAAACCGTCGGAGTCGGTCACGCTGCAAGCCAACGCCAACTGGTATGGCGATGAAGTCGCCATGAAGCGCGTCATCGTCCAGCACATCCAGGAGAGCGCGACGCAGCGACTGTTGCTGGAGAAGGGCGACATCGACGTTGCGCGAAACCTTAACCCGGAGGACATCGCCGGAGCGAGTAGCGCCGATGGCATCAAGATCGTCGATGAGTTGCGTGGGCGGCTGATGTACATCTCCTTCAACCAGAAACATCCGGAACTCTCGAAGCCCGAGGTCATCGAGGCCCTCAAGTACCTGATCGACTACGAGGGCATGCAGAACAGCTTCCTGAAAGGCCAGTACACCATCCATCAGACCTTCCTGCCGGCAACCTATCTCGGCGCGATCGACGACAAGCCGTATACCTTCGATGTCGAGAAGGCGAAGGGCCTGCTGGCAGACGCTGGAATCGACGGCATGACCGTGGAAATCGGCGTTCGCGATGCTCAGGAACGCATCGAGATCGGTCAGTCGCTGCAAAACACTTTCGCCCAGGCCGGCATCACCGCCGAGATCACTATCGGTACGGGCAAGCAGATCCTGACGCGCTATCGCGCACGTGAACTCGATATCTACCTCGGTGCGTGGGGGCCGGACTACCCTGATCCACAAACCAACGCTGGCACCTTTGCCTACAACCCGGACAATTCCGATGAGGCGCAAGCTACCGGCCTGCTCGCTTATCGCAATGCCTGGAGCCCTGGTGAGCTCGGTGACATGACGGATGCGGCCGTTATCGAGCCAGACACTGACAAGCGCGTCGAGATGTATGAGGCAATCCAGCGCGAGTTTCTCGAGCGATCACCGTTCGCGATCATGTTCCAGCAGATCGAGCAGATGGGCATGAAGGAGAGCGTCGAGAACCTCTCGCTCGGCGCTGCCGTCACGGCGGCTGCTTACTGGACCGTGACGAAGTAGCACGCAGGTGACCACCGAGCCGACGGTGCCGAGTACGGGCACCGTTGTCAGGCCGGTCAAGCCGTTCTCCGCTCACTCTCGCTGGAAGCGCAGCTTGTGGGCGACGCTGCGCACGATCGGCATGATCGCGACCACCTTGCTCGGCTTGTTGCTCGTGACCTTCCTGATCGGACGTGTCATGCCGATCGATCCTGTGGTCGCGGTCGTCGGCGAGCGGGCAAGCAAAGCGCTTTATGAAGCCACACGCCTTGAAATGGGGTTGGATAGACCGGTGATCGTGCAGTTCGCGCTGTATCTCGGCGATGTGTTGCAGGGCGATTTCGGCATATCCCGGCTCAATGCCCGACCGGTGCTGGAAGATATCATCCGGGTGTTTCCCGCCACGCTGGAACTCGCCACGCTCGGTACGTTGTTCGGTGTCCTGATTGGTGTACCCCTCGGCATCGTCGCGGCCGTGCGGCGCGATACCTGGGTCGATCAGGTTGCGCGTGTCGTCGCCCTGGTGGGCTACTCGATGCCGATCTTCTGGCTGGGCCTGATCGGCTTGCTGGTCTTCTACGGCATGCTCGGCTGGGTTGGTGGGCCTGGTCGGGTGGGGATCTTCTACGTCGATGTGGTGCCAACCATCACCGGCATGATTCTCGTCGACAGTGCGCTGGATGGTCGGTGGGATGTCTTTCGCGATGCGCTCAGTCACATCGTGCTCCCGGCAGCACTCCTCGGCTATTTCAGTCTGGCCTACATCAGTCGCATGACGCGCTCCTTCATGCTCGAGCAGCTGAACGCCGAGTACGTAACGACCGCGCGCGTGAAAGGACTCTCGGAATGGGAAGTGGTCTGGAAGCATGCGTTCAGGAATATTCGCGTTCCGCTCTTGACGGTTATCGTCCTGAGTTATGCCGGTTTGCTCGAAGGATCGGTACTGACGGAAATCATCTTTGCCTGGCCGGGGATTGGCTCGTACATCACCACGGCGTTGCTGTCGGCCGACATGAATGCCGTACTTGGCGGTACCGTCGTGGTTGGTCTGGTATTCGTCTGTCTCAACGTCTTTGCCGATCTCATGAATTCCGTGCTGGATCCGCGCGCGGGATGAGCGAATTTCGGGTCAGTGACTGTTGGGTGAGTGACCATCGATCGGGTGACTGTCGGATGGGTGATCGTGGGATGAGTGATTCGTGACCACGGCGAACGCATCCGGCGAATCCGGCCTTCTTCGCTGGCTGACGACAGACACGCCCGAATCACGCATGCAGGCCCGTGCAGCGTCCTTCTACCAGGGGTGGCTTGGGCTACGCGCCAACCGGCTCGCCATGGTCGGGCTGTGCATTCTAGGGGCACTCGGTATCGTCGCGCTGTTCGCACCGCTCCTCGCGCCACACGATCCCTTTGCCCAGAACCTCGGCAATCGACTGCAACCCCCCGGCAGCGAAGGCCACCTGCTCGGCACGGATTCGCTCGGCCGAGACATTCTCTCGCGGCTGATTCACGGCTCGCGCATCACGTTCTACATCGTTGCGCTGGTGGCCCTGATAGCACCGCTCGCAGGGCTGCTTATTGGCACCGTGGCGGGCTACCTGGGCGGTTGGACCGACACGATACTGATGCGGCTGACCGACATCTTCCTGGCCTTCCCCAGACTGGTTCTGGCCCTGGCCTTCGTTGCCGCCCTGGGTGCCGGTATCGAGAATGCCGTGCTGGCCATCGCCCTGACGGCGTGGCCACCCTACGCCCGCATTGCCCGCGCGGAAACGCTGACCATCCGTTCGTCCGACTACATCAGTGCCGTCAAGCTGCAGGGCGCGGGCAGCCTGCGCATCATCACGCGGCATATCTGGCCGTTGTGCGCCGCCTCGCTGATCGTTCGCGTCACCCTCGACATGGCAGGCATCATTCTCGCGGCGGCCGGGCTCGGCTTTCTCGGCCTCGGCGCAAGGCCGCCTTCGCCTGAATGGGGCGCGATGATCGCCGAAGGTCGACGGTTCATTCTCGATCACTGGTGGGTGGCGACGATGCCCGGGCTTGCCATCTTCATCATCAGCCTGGCGTTCAACCTCCTTGGTGACGGGCTTCGGGACCTGCTCGATCCGAAGAGCTCGCGCACATGAACAAGGGGACACAGGGGACACAGGGGAATCGGGGGAATCAGGGGAATCAGGGGAATCAGGGGAATCAGGGGAATCAGGGGAATCAGGGGAATCAGGGGAATCAGGGGAATCAGGGGAATCAGGGGAATCAGGGGAATCAGGGGAATCAGGGGAATCAGGGGAATCAGGAGGACTTTGCGAACGAGGGTGCGGGAAGGGCCTCGCAGTTGGACCCTGCCGCCGGTGCGTCAGACGAACCCTTGCTTGACGTGAGCAATCTCCGCGTTCAGTTTCCGACGCGCAGCGGTGTATTCGACGCGGTGCGCGGCGTCTCTTTCACGCTGGGGCGCGAACGCCTGGGCATCGTTGGCGAGTCAGGCTCGGGAAAATCGCTGACCGGTCGATCAATCCTGCGCCTGATCAGACCACCTGGCGTTGTTACCGCCGACGCCATCGAGCTTCATGGCAAGAACTTGCTTGCCTGTAGCGAAAAACGCATGCGTGAGGTTCGCGGTCGACACATCTCGATGATCATGCAAGATCCCCGTTTCTCGCTCAATCCCGTCATGCGCGTCGGCGAGCAGATAATGGAAGCCTGTGCCGTGCACGGCAGATACCGCCGCAAGGAGACGCGTCGACGAGCACTCGAAATGCTCGAGGCGGTGTCGATTCGCGATCCCGAGCGCGTCTTCCGCGCCTATCCGCACGAGGTATCGGGTGGCATGGGCCAGCGCATCATGATCGCAATGATGCTGGTGCCGAACCCGGATGTACTGATTGCGGACGAGCCCACCTCGGCACTCGATGTGACCGTGCAGACGCAAGTGCTCTCGATCATGGACCGGCTGGTGAGTGAACGCGGCATGGGCCTGATCTTCATCAGCCACGACCTGAACCTCGTCTCGGCATTCTGCGATCGGGTATTGATCATGTATGCCGGCCGGGTCGTCGAGAGTTGTCGCGCCGACAGGCTGCACGAAGCGATTCACCCCTACACACGTGGCTTGCTGGAGTCACTGCCTCAACTGGACCAGCCACGGTCACGCCTTGCAGTATTGACGCGAGATCCTGCCTGGCTCGATGAGACGGTCGACTCGCCATGAACACCACAGACAGGTCAGGCTCGATCGCCATCGAGCAGCTCGATGTCTGGTTCGGCCAGGGAGTCGATCGCGTCGATGCAGTGCGCGACGCCTCGTTCGACGTTGCGAGCGGCGAGTCGTTCGGTCTGGTGGGCGAGTCCGGTTCTGGCAAGTCGACGATTCTGCGCGCGCTCAGTGGCCTTGTGCCGACGTGGCAGGGCAACATGCTGATCGACGGCAAGGAGCTCGGTCGAACGCGAGATCGTGCTTTTCACGACCGCGTCCAGATGGTTTTCCAGGATCCGTATGCCTCACTGCATCCTCGTCACTCGGTCGACCATGTATTGACCGAAACCCTGTACTTGCACGGTTTGACCGATCGTGACACCCGCGTACGGCGCCTGCTCGATGACGTCGGACTCGACGCGCGCTTTCGGTTTCGATACCCGCATCAGCTGTCGGGTGGTCAACGGCAGCGAGTCGCCATCGCCCGGGCACTGGCGTCGGACCCCGCCATCGTGTTGCTGGATGAACCGACCTCGGCGCTCGATGTATCGGTCCAGGCAGAGATCCTGAACCTGTTGACCGATCTCAAGAACGCACGCGGGCTGACCTACCTGATGGTGTCCCACGATCTCGCCGTTGTCGGCCATCTCTGTGAGCGCGTGGCCGTCATGGAGCAGGGCGTTATTGTCGAGATGCTGACGGTTTCGCAACTACGCAGTCGGCAGGCGCAACATGCGTATACACAGCGATTGCTGGATAGTTCAATTGGCTACAAGCGCGTGGAGATCTGAGGAAGCTCGGATAGAAAGCGCGGTAGGTTATCTTGGTCCATGGTGGTGGTTCTCCTGGTTGGTGGGATTCAGCCTTGTAGCTACCTCGGCGATCACGTCCCCGTCGTCTCTGAAGCCAGTCTCGCGAAAGCCATGTTTTGCATAGAGCTTTCTCGCTGCGTGGTTATTTGGATCGTAATAGATATCCACCAAGCTACACCGGTCGTGTTTCTTTATATCCTCGAGCAGTAGTCCCATAGCAACCGTCCCAATTCCAGTGTTCTGGTGGCGTCTATCTATCATGAAGCGCCACACGGTGCATTCGTCTTCGTCGAGTTCACCCATCTCGCCAAACTGATACATCGCGAATCCGACTGCTATTCCGTCCATGCAAATAGCCCTAGGGTTGAACAGAGGCGACAGGAAGGATTCAGCAATGGAGTACAAGTTGGATGGGAGATATTTCTCCTGATTCGTTTCGAGTTCTAGTTCAATCACATCATGAAAATTTCCTCGTTCAATTTTCTGCAATTGTATCTTCAACTCTCAATCCTCTGTGGGTAGAGAAGCGGCATGCTGCAAATCCAAGCGAATAGTCTCCTCATGCCCTGAGCGACGATGAAGGCGCTTGCCAATGACTTCTCATGGATTTACATTGAATCCTTGGTCGACGTAAACCTGCCAAAGGAAATCGAACAAAACATTAGCCTGCAATTGACACAGGCTGACTGGAGCGGCAGCGCAAGGCAGGCTGAGTCAAGTTGACAGGTTCAATGTAATGTTATGAAACGTTCGTTGGTCTTTTTTCGTTGTATAGCGTTGTTTTCGCATATAACAATTTACTGAGCAAAGTTATAAACTAATTCTCTAATTGTCTTTTCAGCCCAACTTTTTATTCTATACTCGAGTGACTTTTTCATTCCATTCTCGCATTCAGAGAACCTGGCGTAGATTGCTTCTTTTTCAGGAGGCGGTACAGTCTGAATGAGAAAGATCCTTCTATCGGCGGTGTTACTAGCTGGCACCAATACATCAAAAATATATTGAATTTTACTGGTATCGCTCGGATTTTTAGTTTTTATAGTTATATATATTTTTGCAGTCTGGCCATACACTTCGCGGAAACCAATTCTAGGTTTTGCCTTGTCTGTTTGACTTGAAATTTGTCCAGCTGATATTTCTATATAATCTCCAAGTTTTGCAGCAAGTCTCTCGGCCTCGTTTTGTAAAGCGTTAATGCCGGTTCTAGAGAGCATTCGACCTAAGGCATCTGTTTTCGCATCATACCCTTCCGATTCGGTTGCATATTTATTTTTTACCTTTTCTATGACCGTATCAGAATCGTGATCTATTTTTTTATTTATATTCTCATCAATAAGTTCTAGAGCTTCCCAAGCTCTGTCATAGATGAAATAGCAGAATTCATCTGTGTTTCCTGTATCTGCAGATTCTAGTGCGTCGAAATAAAAATCACGCTGATCAGCGTGAATTAGCAAAGGAATACCATAGTCGCTCAGCAAGTATATCGAAGCAAGCGCACGCGACACTCGTCCGTTTCCGTCGGAGAACGGGTGCACAACTGTGAGTACGTGATGAATATAGGCTGCCTTTATAATCCCGGGTGCTTTGAGGAACTCAGGAGTGGCAGTTTGATCAGTTAGTCGTTGGATTTCAGATGCGACTTGTTCTGGCGGGCAATAGAAATGCTTATTGCCATCCGACTTTGTTACCGTATTAGGTTGGTCCTTGTACGCGCCTTTTTTAAGTCTCCTTTCTTCCCAGTTTTTTCCTGTCCATATGCGGTAAGTATCCTGGTGCGCGCACAATATGGCATGCAGCTCTCGTATTGCAGTCTGAGTAAGTGGCTTAGCCCCTGTTGCGTGATCGAGAATATACTCATACGCGTTAAGATGATCTGCAAAGTGAGAAGCAAAGCTATCCCCCTTGCGATTTTGCACAAAATCTATTGCATTAACTTGTGCGGCTACAGCATATGTAAAACCACGGTCTGTGTCGTAAAGTTTTTCTATAGCGCCTGTGTCAACGGCTGCGGCTTTAGCGATATATGTAACAGCTGCGTTGAATTTTGTTATAGAGTGATTTCGTAAACTCTTCAAGTTATCAAGCAGTCTGACTTCATCGATAGCTGGCTCCGAGCTCCAAATATCGAAATTCTCATAAGACCCGTAGGATTCTTCTGCAATGGGCATTATTTTTATTCCAATTGTTAGCCAGCGGTTTAACCAAGACTATTTTAACTCATCCACTGTGGCTTGCGTAGAGTTTCGACTCCCATAACACCGAGATAACCTGCTTGGCGGAGGCCAAAAAAATATCATAGCCTCAGCGGCAGTGATGTTTTTTTGGCCTCCGCCATGACAGGTTCATCGCCTTGTTGAACAGACCCATCTCGGATCTCAACTCTATAGGAATTAGCTTTTCGTGGCAGCGCTGCCTGCGTCCACTTTCGTCTCATTGGGGCTCCGCATTCACGACAAGTCACTGCGATCAGTGTGTGGGAGCCAACCACTGATGCCGTATCAGCATTCTCCAGCAAACCGCCAACCTGTTGACGACATTCATTGCGTTTGCGTCGGCTGGCGCCTCCATAGAGTCCGTAATGTCGGATCATGTGCTGTCCACTTTCCGGGACATGCTGTAGCAGCCGGCGAATGAATTCCTGAGGCTTGAGCGTGAGCAGTTTGACTCGCTGGTCTCGATGATCTTTGTAGCGGAATCCGATCCCTTCGCTTTCGCAGCGTTCGATCTGTGTCGGATGGATCGGACCGCCTCGCAGGTAGCGTGAGAGGTACAACAGAACGCCCATTCCGTGGTCATAGCGTTGCTCGATCCGTACGCACCAGGTCTTGGCGTACGTTTCTCGATGCAATCGTCTGAAATGGAGTGCTTTGTGCTCCGGCGGCAGTGTCAGTTCGCCGGCGTCGAACGCGGTCTTGATCCTGTCCTGGAAGCGTCCACGGTACAGAGCGCGCAGTTGTCGACCGGGCAGGAGGAACTTCCCGGTTTCCTTCCAGCGTCCCTGTACATCCAGACCTCCGGCGGTCACGACGCAGTGAATGTGTGGATGCAGACTCAGCTGGCGTCCCCAGGTGTGCATCGCCATCAGTACACCGGGGGTGATCCCGTGGCGCTTGTCATCGCGCAGGCAATCCATCAGGCAGGAGCGCACGACATCGAAGAAGGTGTTCACGAACCACTTCTGGTTGTATCGCCACAGGGTGTGATATTCATGCGGTAGCGTGAACACGCAATGGAAATGGGGAACATCGAGCAACCGCCGTTTCTGTTTCTCGATCCATTCCTTTCGTTGCCGGTCACCGCACACCGCGCAGCTTCGATGACGACAAGAGTGTGCGATCAGTCTTTCATTTTCTGTGCGATCTTGCTCGCACTCGAAAGCGCTAAGTCCGTAGGCTCCCGTCCGACAACCACTGATGGCATCAACAGCCTTCAGCTGTTTTAATGGCATCGGCGGTAGTTGGCTCTTGTAACAAGATACGATATTCTGAATCAGTCGATTCGAGAAAGCGTCCATGCATCCTCTCCCATCCTTGGGTCGGATTATCAGACAATATCGAGGGGCCTCAAGTCAAGCGAACTGCCCGACTCCCGCGCAGCGGGTATGTTCAACACAGCGTTCAGTTGCATTTGATTTTCCATGACCGGAGCGGCAGCGAAGGGAGCGGAAAGTCAAATGACGACTGCAACGCAATGTTCTACCAGGCTAGGTGATCACACTCGCATCTCCATGATTGCGTGCGACCCTCCTCACGCAACTCGGCTTGTCTCCGTCAAAAGCTCGATCATACAATGATGCCAGCTTGAAGAACCAGTTTCGAAGGCCGGTTCAGATTTCTTCACGATTGCGACAAGCCTCGATTTGCGTCGACCGATACAGCAGTATATCTGCAAATATTATTGTTCAGAACCTCGCCGCTGCCAATGCCTCACTTCGGTGCTCGATCATATTCACAGTTGTTCGCTCAGTTTAACTGAGCGCTCCCTCAGACTTGGATAATCACAATTCGCTAGTGCCTGACTGCTCGAGCACACACACACGAAAACCGAAACATGAACATCGGTGGAAGAACAGCCGCATTAAGGTGCACTTGAGTTTACGCGACCGGAGCGTCAGCGCAGGGAGTGGAAAGTCAAGTGACAGCTTCAATGCTTTGTTGAACGGAGCCGCTATGCGGCAGAGGTGAAGAATGTAGGGTCAATGTTGTAACACTGTTTCCTCCCCGATCCCACTTCCGGGATTGGTCTACGAGGAAATACCCATGCTCGCCAAGGACCAACGCCGTTTCGATCGACAGTACCAGAAGCATCTCGACATGCTCAAGCTTCGGAACATGAGCGAGAGCGCTGTCGATGTCTACTCCCGGGCCGTGCGCCGTGTCGTCAAGGCTTTTGATTGCCCGCCCGATCAGCTCGACAAGGATCAGTACCGCGCCCATTTCGCTGCGCTGATCGATTCCCACTCCTGGAGCACCGT
>Ga0209828_1000507_pt1 | contig 36904 bp, 35 predicted proteins | sample MaitaG_FD_187429 | JGI IMG/M metagenome (GOLD analysis project Ga0209828, IMG submission 187429) | Marine algal microbial communities from Maine, USA - Maine_Asex2 metaG (SPAdes) (version 2) | ecosystem: Host-associated > Algae > Red algae > Unclassified | place: Maine, USA | collected 2015-01-05
AGTTGAGCGTCATGGAGAGTTTCATGGCTGAGAGACTACGGCACCTCATCGTCGGCCGACGCCACGCCCGGGCGATTCTGTGTTGATCAATGCGGGGTTGATCAATGCGGGGTTGATCAATGCGGGTCAATCCAAAGAGGGGGACGGCAGGCCGTCGGTCTCCACGGGTGTCCCGTCCATGAGTGCGGGCCACCGGGCCCGGCGCCAGCGGCCGGTCTCGGCTTCCTCGATCACTTCGTAGGTGCCATTGTGAGCAATCTGCTCGTCAGCCATGTGCTCGCTGAACGTCATGACCGCAGTTGCAGGTACGTCGGCGAGTCGAAACTGTTCTTCCCAGTGCGCGCTGGTCTGCGTGAGCAGGTGCGGGCGCACGGCGTCGTTGAAGCCGTTGTAGAAACCTTCACCTCCCACGTGAGCGATCAGTTCCTCCCAGATGTCGCCCTCGCCAACAACACCCAGGGCTGACCTCATCTGTGCGCCGGACACAGGGGAGAGGGTCAGCCAACCGTCGCTGGTTTGGTAAGGAGCGTTCGCAGACAGAAAGTCGATGACGGATGCATCGGGTTCGGCATCAACCAGCCGATGCCCGGCGGCGATGTCGGGCGAGTTGAAGTACGCAAGAGCGTCGATCATTGCGATGTCGCAGATGGAGCCCGTACCAGAGCGATCGCGTTCGATCAGCGCAGCAGTGGCAGTTTGGGCTGCCGTCATTGCGCTGATCTTGTCTGCGAGCAGCGAGACGGACCTGGTGGGTTCGCCGTCGGTGAGACGGTTCGCTCCGGATCGGGCCTGGATAATGGCGTCATAGGCGGGCATGTCGGCTTTCGGACCGTCCTGCCCGAACCCGGACACGCGAATCCAGATCAGCTGCGGAAACTCGGACCGCACCACCTCTTCGGTCAGACCCAGACGTGGCGCGACCGACGGACGCCAGTTCGTGATGAGAAGATCAGCTTCCCGAAGAAGATCCTTGAAGCTGGCGAAGCCTGACTCATCTTTCAGGTCCAGAAAGGCAGAAGACTTGTTCTGGTTCGTGGCTTTGAAGAACAACGACGAGTCTCCGTAGCGTGCGCCGAACCGTCGATACGGGTCGCCTTTGCCGGCCGGCTCCACCTTCGTGACGGTCGCTCCGAGATCGCCGAGGATCTGGGCCGCAAACGGTGCGGAGATATAACTGGCAGCTTCAACAACCTTGATTCCGGAGAGTGGCCTCATATCGCAAGTCTGCCATGAGGATCCGCCCGCTCAAGCCAGCTTGGATTTGACAAGGTCTGCGACCGCCCGACCGTCGGCTCGCCCAGCGACTTTCGCATTCACCGCCTTCATCGCCTGACCCATCTGCGCCTTCTCGCTGAATCCTTCCTCGGCAAGCACGGCTGTGACCAGCCCATCAAGTTCATCGTCGCCAAGAGCTTCCGGGAGATACGACTTGAGCACTTCGTACTCGGCTCGCTCCGCAGCCGCCTGCTCGGCTCGGTCGCCCGCGTCAAACGCTTCAGCGGCCTCGATGCGTCGTTTCGCCTGGGCCGCGATGGTCTTCTCCACCTCGGCATCAGTGAGTGTGCGCGCTTCTGTCCCCGACGTCTCCTCCTGCTGCACCGCAGCAATGATGGAACGCAGTGTGCGCAGCTTCACGTCTTCTTTTGCCTTCATGGCCGCAACCATGTCTTCGCGAATCGTCTCGATCAACATGGTCAGATCATGCCAGCCGTGACGGGCTTTTCGAAACGGATTTCGCGGTTCTGTCCACTGCGGGGGAGACGCACGGATGGGCGGGGAACGCTCGTTCGCCGAACAAACCCGGCCCGCAAACACTCACAGCTCAAACCGGGCCGGGACATTCCGGTTGCGGACCTGAAGGAGGTTGGCGCCTGGGTGGTTGACGGCGTGCGCAATCGGCAGTTCATCAATGCGGGGGTCCTGAAGATACCGTCGACCTTCTGCATCGTCGCGCCGAAGCCACTGGGGCGTTCAACGTCCCGCCTGCTCACGGCGTGTAAGTCAACGTCGAAGAGAGAGCGAGCGATTATGGATCATCAGCCGGTCACCAGTTGGGAAACGGACTACGACCACACGCATCCTGACCATGCCGCGAATGCGCTGCAAATCTGGGATGATCTTCGCTCGGGTTGCCCCGTGGCGCACTCCGAGCGCTTCGGCGGGATGTGGGTGCCAACCCGCCACGACGACATTGCGATGATCGCTGCGAATGCCGACGGCAACTACACCAGCCAGGGAGTTGTGGTCTCTGAGGTTCGACCTACGAACCCGGCACCGGTGGGCGACGCTCCTCCCATTACCTCTGACCCGCCCTTTCACAAGATCGCCCGCAGTCTGCTGCTGCCAGCGTTTGCGCCGAAGCCAATCAACGCTCTTGAGCCCTTCACTCGAGCGTTCTGCCACGAACTGATCGATCAGATCGAAGCCCGCGGCGCCGCCGAGGTTGATGCAGCGGTGGAGTACGCGCAGCACATCCCGGTGCGCATCATCGCCCACATGCTCGGGCTGCCGGCTGAAGACGGCGATCTGTTTCGCGAGTTCATTCACCGGATCATCGAGGCGCCAGTGGAACGTCCCGATCTCGACCCGGAGGACACCCTTGACCACTACCTCGACACTCGCATCGCCGAGCATCGTGGAAATCCGCGCAGCACCGAAGACGGCGACCTTATCGACTTCCTCATCAATGCTCGTATCGACGGCAACGGTCTGGCCGACGAGCACATCCGCGGCACTATCGCTCTGCTGCTCATTGCCGGGATTGACACCACCTGGTCGGCCATTGGTTCATCACTTTGGCACCTCGCCCAGCACCCGGAGGATCGGGCTCGATATGTCAGCGAACCGGACATTCGCATGTTTGCGCACGAAGAGTTCCTTCGGGCTTATGCGCCGGTGACCATGGCCCGGATCGCCGCGAAGGACCATGACCTCCGCGGCTGCCCGGTCCAGAAAGGGGACTGGCTCCTCTTACCGTTCCCGGCAGCAAATCGCGACCCCGAGATGTTCGAGAACCCCGACGAGGTCGTGCTCGACCGGCAGGCGAACCGTCACGCCGCCTTCGGTCTGGGCATCCATCGCTGCCTTGGCTCCAACATGGCCCGAATGGAACTCAGCGTTGCCATCGAAGTGTGGATGGAACGGTTACCGAACTTCGAGCTCATCGACCCGGCCACCGTCCGATTTTCCGCCGGCCAGATTCGCGGCCCCCGCGAACTCCCCGTTCGTCTCCTGTAGACCCGGGATCCAGCCACTTGTAACGGTGTGTCTGACACCGCGCATTGGACAAAACGAGCAGTCCTCGGTTGCGTGACCAGAGTCGAGGAGCGTCTGGGACTTCGACGTTGCTGATTCAGGCCGTTGCTTCTTCGAGGGCTTGGGCCAGTGTGTTCCAGCCCAGGGTTGCGCACTTGATGCGGACGGGGAACTTCACCACGCCGCGCAGGGCCTCAAGATCGCCGAGCTTGAGTTCGGCGAGTGACGGGTCAACCTCGGGGGCGCCGTCATCGCCTTCGAGTGCATTCTCGTGGATGGACATCATGGCTTTGAACGCCTGTGTGAGCTTCTCGATTTCCTCGAGGCTTTTGCCCTTTACGCCAGCGCTCATCATGGACGCTGAGGCCCGGCTGATGGAGCAGCCCTGGCCCCCAATCTTGACATCTTCGACCACACCGTCGTTCAGGATCAGCGTCACAACCACCTCGTCGCCGCACAGCGGATTGAATCCCTCGGCGCGCGTTGCAGGTGGATCGAGTTCGCCCGCGTTACGCGGCGAGCGGTAGTGGTCGAGGATGATTTCGCGATAGAGGTCTTCGAGTCCAGCCATGAGTGAGGCTCCTAGAGAGAGAACATGTCGGCAGCTTCAAGGCTGTCCGCCAGGCGATCAATGTCAGCTTCGTCGTTGTAGATGTAGAGAGATGCCCGCGCGGTAGCGCCGACCCCGAGATGCTTCATCAGCGGCTTGGCGCAGTGGTGCCCAGCCCGCACTGCGATGCCAGCCTGGTCCAGGACCTGAGAGAGGTCGTGCGGATGCACGTCCTTGTACTGCAACGAGAACACTGCGCCGCGCATGCTGGGCTCAGATGGGCCATGGATTATGAGGTCGTCGCCGTAGCGCTCAGTGAGGGTGCGGAGGAAGTAGGAGGTGAGCTGCACCTCGTGCTCGCGAACCTTGTCCATACCAATGGCGTCGAGGTAGTCGACTGCTGCGCCCAAACCGATGACTTCGGCGATGGGTGGGGTGCCTGCTTCGAACTTTTGCGGCAGTCCGGCGGTGGTGAACCCGTCGGTGGTGACGTTGAGAATCATGCCGCCGCCGCCGAGGAAGGGCGGCATCGCTTCGAGCAGGTCGCGTTTGCCCCACAGCACGCCAACACCGGTGGGGCCGCACATCTTGTGGCCCGAAAAGGCCAGAAGGTCCACGCCCATCGCTTGCACATCAGTGGGGAGGTGCGGAACGTACTGGCAGGCATCCAGCATCACCACAGCGCCGACAGCGTGAGCGGCATCAACGATGCGTTCAATTGGAGCGAGCGTGCCCAGTACATTCGACATGGCGGTGACCGAGACCATCCTGGCGCCGTCGACCAGGCGGTCGATGTCGGTGAGATCCATCTGGCTGTCTTCGGTAAGGGGGATCCACCGGATCTCGAAGCCTTTTTCTTCGGCCAGCATCTGCCACGGAACAATGTTGGCGTGGTGTTCCATTTGCGAGAGCACCACGGCGTCGCCCGGTCCGAGGTTGGCTCGGCCCCACGACGATGCGACGAGGTTCACCGACTCGGTTGCGTTCTTGGTGAAGATGACCTCGGCGCTGTCTGTACAGCCGATGAACGCCGCAACCTTCGACCGGGCCGATTCCATGGCTCGTGACGCAAGATCAGCGAGTGTGTGAGCGCCGCGATGCACGTTCGAGTTGAGCTGCTCGTAGTAGTGGTCCATCGCGCTCAATACCTGCGTTGGCTTCTGTGACGTCGCCGCAGAATCGAGGTAAATCAACGCGGTGTTGTTGACCTCACGCCCGAGAATCGGGAAATCAGCCTTCACCGCCGCCACATCAAAGCTCATTTGAAGTTCTCGTATCCTTCGTCCTCAAGCTTCTGGGCCAGCTCCATGCCGCCACTTTCAACGATGCGTCCGTTCATAATGATGTGCACGTGATCCGGTTGGAGGTGGTCGAGCAGGCGGCGGTAGTGCGTGATGGCGAGGACACCCATGTGCGGACGTTCCTTCGCAACCTCGCGCACGCCACTGGCAACAACCTTCAAGGCGTCGACGTCGAGCCCGGAGTCTGTCTCATCCAGGATGGCGATGTCCGGTTCGAGGATGGCCATCTGAAGAATCTCGTTGCGTTTCTTCTCGCCGCCGCTGAAGCCCTCGTTCAGGAACCGTTCCGCAAAGGCCGGGTCCATATCGAGGCGTTCCATCCATTGGATGATGGAGAGCCGCACTTCAAGAACCGACAGGTCCTCGCCCTTGCGGGCCGACAGAGCCTGGCGCAAAAAGTTGTTCACGGATACGCCCTGGATTTCCTGCGGGTACTGGAACGCCAGAAACATGCCAGCCTTGCCGCGCACATCCGAGCTCCATTCGGTGACGTCATCGCCTTTGAACAGGATGCGGCCGGCGGTCACCTCGTACTCTGGCGAGCCCAGCAACGCAGACGCGAGCGTGGATTTACCGGATCCATTCGGTCCCATCAGGGCATGGATCTCACCGGGGTTGATGGTGAGATTCACGCCACGCAGAATCTGCGTGTCCTCGGTACCGGCCTCGAGGCCATCGATCTGAAAAAGCGGCTCAGTCATTCCCGACAGTCTAGGTCGAGTATGAGCACAGACCGTCTGGTCAATGGCAGCAATTGTGGGCGGCCGGTTACGCCTGATGTGAGGGTTACTCCGGAGTAGGGGTGTGAGCACGCTCAGCGTCCGGGCATGATGCACACAATGGCGATATTGAACACCACCAATCCGGCTTCCCGACATGTCGAAGCTTCACGGTTGGGTACGACCGCTGTTCGTATCCCGGGCATTCCGTCGAAGGCAGAGGTCAAGGCGGCGATACCTGTCGAGTGCTTCGAGCGGAAGCTGTCGACTTCAGTGCTGTACACGCTCATGTCGGTCGGGTTGACTGTCGGGAGCATGGTGGCCGCATTGGCTTTCCTGCCGATGACCTGGGCCTGGTCTCCGGCATGGCTGCTCTACGCCGTTGTCGTTGGCACCTTTGCGTGCGGCGTGTGGGTTATCGCCCATGAGTGTGGGCACCGAGCCTTCTGCAGCGGAACTCGGCTGCAGGACACCATCGGCTTTGTTCTCCACTCGTCGTTGCTCGTGCCGTACTTTTCCTGGCAGCGCAGCCACGCCATCCATCACGCCAAGACCAATCACCTGGATGAAGGCGAGACTCATGTGCCGAAGCGGGCTGGCACGCCGGCCGGTGATCGGGCTGCTGCCACGCAGGCTCGTCTCGGTACTCGCCTGTACGGCATGTTGTTGGGGTTGGGTCGACTGTTCTTTGGATGGCCTCTCTATCTCGTGGCAGGCGTGACCGGTGCTGAAACCCGGGGCGTCACGAACCACTTCTGGCCGGCTCATCCGTTCTCCGATGCGCTTTTCCCGAAACGCCTTCACAACAAGGTCCGACTTTCCGCTCTTGGCGTGATCGTGATGCTCGCCGCTCTTGTCGCCTGGGCGATTGCTGCTGGCAGTGTTGTGCCCGTGCTCGCCGTATATGTCGGCCCGTACATCATCTGCAATGTCTGGCTCGTCGGGTACACGTGGCTGCAACACACCGACGTGGACGTGCCCCACTACGAAGCTGACGAATGGAACTTCGTGCGGGGTGGTTTCTGCTCCATCGACCGGCCGTACAGCAGTGTCATCAATCTCCTGCACCACAACATTGGGTCGACACACGTTGCGCACCACCTTGAGTCGCGGATCCCGCACTACAACGCGGGCGTAGCGACAGCGGCAATCGCTGCAAACTGGCCCGACCTCTACCGCTTCGACCCAACTCCGGTCTCGAAGGCGCTCTGGCGCGTGTCCAAGCACTGCCACGTCGTTGCCGAGGACGACGAAGGCTGGACCTTCGCAGCACAGAAGGCTGACGCCAGGGGCTGAACTCACCTATCGGTTTCTTTCTCGGCGCGGGCAGGTGGGTTGACCCGACCGGACTCGGGGAGTTGATGCGACTACGTTCGGCTCGTGCTCCCATCAGTGCCGAAACCCGACCGCTCTGTTGTCACGCTCAGCGGTGTCGGCGTGTCGTATGGGTCCAACAGGGTCTTCGATGACATGAACCTGCGCGTAGACGCAGGCGAGTGTCTTGGTGTGCGCGGAAGGAACGGTTCGGGCAAGACGACCTTGTTGCGGCTTCTGGCCAACGCCTTTGCGCTGCAGCACGGAACCCGTGAGGGTCCGCCGCTGGTGGCCTATGTTCCGGCTGCGCTCACGCCGCCACCAATCACCGGGCGAATGTGGTTGCACGGACTGCCCCGTCCCGGTCGCGGCGACCCCAACGCAGCGCTGTCAACACTTGCGTTCAGGGGTTTGCTCGACAAACCGTGTGCCTCGCTGTCCTTCGGCAATCTGCGCAAGCTTCTGCTGGCGGAAGCATTCTCGGCAGGGACTGACCTGGTGATCGTCGATGAGGCGACTGCCGGTCTCGATGCCCCGGGCATCGAAGGTGTGAAGCAGCTGGTTGCGGCTGCTTTGCGGCGCGGCGCAGCGGTCGTGATGGCAGATCAGGACAAGAGAGCGATGCCCTGGGTGACCCGAGCGGTGGAAGTTCTCGATGGAGGTGTTGTCGAGCGAGGTGTTGTCGATGGAGGTGTGGTCGATGGAGGTGTTGTCCACGGCGCAGTCGCCGAGAATCCAGAAGCCGCAAGTGCAGGCCAGGGTCAGCACGTCCAAGTGACGCTCGTCGGCCCCGGGGCGAACCTGTCGCTTCTGATGGAAACAGCATCGGAGCTCGGATTCGCTGCGCCGTTGACACCGGGGGCCGAGGAGCATCCGCAATGATGAACCTTCTGCTTCGGCTCACGCTTCGAACCTGGCGCTGGCTTGCGCCCGCTTTGTTCCTGTTGGTGGGCACGAGTCTGATGCTCCACGGGCCAGGCGATCGCCCAGCCCTCGACTTTGGAGCCGGGCTGGTCCCTCTCTGCCTGATCTGGACCGTGTGGATGACCCTGACCGTCGGCAACCTTGGAGACCGTCCCCTGCGTGATGTTCTCGCCAGCGCGGCCGGGTCTGTCGCCCGGTTGCATCACTATCTGATCCTCGTCATGGTCTGCATGGGTGCAGGCGTGAGCGCGATGCTCGCAGTTTCCACCGGCGTCAAGACCGGTTTCGCGGACCCCATCGGGTCGCTGTGGGTATTCGCTATCCAGATGGCTGTGGTACTCGCTGGCATCGCCATCGGCACGTTCCTTCACAAACCGTTCGTGTCGAACCGCGGTGTGGCGATGCTGATTGCGGTCGCGGCGATCGTCGTTGTGTCGCGGCTCCCGGTTGTCGGGGAGCTGCTCCGTCGAGCGAACCGGAACGATCCGTCGTGGGTACTCCCCGCGTTCGGCGTTTCTCTGGTGGCGGTGCTGACCGCTGCGGCGATGTCCGCAACGCTGCATGCCAGGGCGGCCCGCTAGAGCTCCGTCAACGGCTTGGCCAGACGCAGGTTCGCTGTCCCGGCCGGGTTCGTGAGAGCTTCCATGGCGAGCGGGAAGTCGGGGATGGAGAACACGTCGCCGTCGTCGTTGATCATGATGAAGCGATCAAGCCGCTCGAGGAACGTGCGGTCGTGGCTGACGGCGATGACGGTGCCGAGAAAGCCGTCCAGGGCCTGCTCCAACATCTCTGAGGAGTCGACGTCCAGGTTGTCCGTCGGCTCGTCGAGCAGCAGGACGTTGTGGCCTTCAAGCTCCAGACACAGCACTTCGATACGAGCCTTCTGTCCTCCGGACAGCGTTTCGAATTCCTGGCGGGCCTGATCGGCCAGGCCGTACCGGGCCAGCGACTTCATGGCTTTCTCGTCTTCGCTCACCCGATCGCGCACAATTTCCATGCAGGTGCGACCAAGGAAGTCCGGCCGGTCGTTGACCTGCGTGAAGGTGCCCACCGACGTGCGAGGTCCGAGTTTGATCGTTCCTTCCGTTGGATCAGTCTCACCGGACAGCGCATGGAGCAGGTGTGTCTTGCCGGTCCCGTTCGGGCCGATGAGCCCAAGCCGTTCACCGAAGTGGACCTCGTCGGTGAATGGCAGGAACAGGTCGTTGACGGACACGGCGTCGAGCTGGAGCACACGGCGTGCAGAATCGGCTCCGCGAAGGTTCACGTGCAGGTTCTGATCCCGCACCGGAGGCGGGGGAGGGCCAGCCTTGACGAAGCGCTCCCACCGGGACTCAGCGGCGTTCGCCTTGGTGGCGTTCTTGAAGTTGCTTGCCGCTCGCTGCTTCATGATCTTCATATGGCGGAAGAGGCGGCGTTCCTCGTCGTTCCAGCGCTTCACTGCATCGCCGAGCAGCGCCTGACGCTTCTCGCGTGCCTCGGGGTAGGTGGCATACGAACCGCCGTGTACCCACGCGCCTGACCCTTCGACCGTGATGACCTTGGTGGCAACGCGCTCCATGAGTGAGCGGTCGTGGCTCACCATGAGGATGGTGCTGCGGCATTGTCGGAGCTCTTCTTCGAGCCAGAGCCGGGTGGGGATGTCGAGGTAGTTGTCCGGCTCATCGAGCAGGAGGACGTCCGCACCGGAGCCGAGCAGAAGGTCGAGGACGAGTCGCTTGCGCTCTCCGCCAGAGAGTTCCGACACCAGACGGGTGCCGAAATCATCGACCTTGTTCTTCACGCTGCGACCTGCGGCTGCCGCCCACTGTGACTCGAGGTCGTACCCGCCGAGGTCGCCCCATTCTGTGAGTGCTTCTGCGAAGGCGATGCCATCGTCTGTGCCGGCAGTCATGGCCTTCTCGGCAGCTATCATGGCGAGGCCCGCCTGCTGGAGTTGGACGGGTGCCACTTGAAGAAGCATCTCTCGCAGCGTGTCCTGCGGGCGCGACATGCCGACGTCCTGCGTCATCGAGAGGAGCGTGCCTTCAACTGCGAGGTCACCAGCGTCGGGTTCCAGTTCGCCGCACAGAATGCGAAGAATCGTGCTCTTGCCCGCACCATTCGCTCCGACGATCACTGCGTGCTCGCCGGGACCGACGCCGAAGTTCACATCAAAGAACAGCGGCTCTGACGCCGGAGGCGCGTATTCGAGGTCGGAAACAACAATGCTGGCCACACCCCATCTTGCCCGTGTCAGGTCCGATTGGCATCGTCCGCGTCGCGGAGGTCTTCCTTCCATGTGCGGAAGCGTTCGTGGGTTGCGCCGCCAGGGCCCACACCGCGGCCTGTTCCATCGGGATGGAGACGAAAGAACCAGATGTCACTCAGGTCATCAGCCCGAATGGCCACGTAGCGGGCGTGCGCTTTCGTGGCCCGACCGGCGCGCCACAACAACCACGGCCCGATACGCCGCTTGTAGTTGATGTCCGGATTGCCGATGTCGTCACCAGCGTGCAGCAGCGCATCGGGCGCCTCGCGCCACGCGAACGCAGGAATGTTCCGGTCACGCACCGGCGTGGGCGGCAGTTCCTCCGTACTCACCGGCGTCGGATCCACCGGTCGATCATCAGCAGGAATGGCCATAGTGCAGAGTAGGCCCCAGCTACCAGCCTCGTTTGACCCATTCGTCGAGGCTCGGTGATTCGGTGCCAATGGTGGTGTCGTCGCCGTGGCCGGGCATGACGAGGGTGTCGGGCGCGAACCTGGAGAACATGCGGTTCTCGATGGACTCGATGATGGTCTCGAAGCTGCCGCCTTCGAACTTCGTGGCGCCGGGGCCGCCGGGGAAGAGCGTGTCGCCGGAGAACAGCACGGGTGAGCCCTCGAGCGCAAACGACATGGAACCCGGCGTGTGCCCCGGGTTGTGAATGCTGTGGAGGCGAAGGCGGCCCACTTCGATCACGGCTTCATCGTCGAGGATTTCGTCGTAGCTCGGCAACATGTGCGCGTCTTCCTGGGCAACCCACACGCTGTAGCCGGCGTTGCGCATTTCGGTAACGGCACCGATGTGGTCGTGGTGGCCGTGAGTCTCCACCACGGTGCGAACCCCCAGTTTCTGGGACAGTTCCAGCAACAGGCCGTGCTCATTCGCTGCGTCGATCAGGACTGCATCACCGGTGGTTCGACATCGCACGATGAACACGTTGTTCTCGTAGTCACCCACCACGACCTTGTGGATTTCGGCCTGTGTGTCGCGGTAGTGCAGGGTTGGCCCGGCGCCGCTGGCGGCGACCTGGGCCGGAGCGTGTGCTCCGCAGTAGTGCTCAATTGTGGGCTTCTCTGGCGGCGTGGATGTCGGCGGCTCTGTCATTGCCAAAGCGTACCTCAGGTCAGATTTGAAGAACTGTCCGACCGGCTGTCAGAACATCGTGAGATTCGTGGTAGAAAGTGTCCCGGAAATCGTTGTCACACACACCCAGAGGGGATGCAGGCGTGAATTTTGCGTTCAGTGAAGAGCAGGATCAGCTCCGCGAGTTTGTTCGGTCGTTCATGGAGGACAAGTCTTCGGAGGAGTCTGTGCGTGAACTGATGGAGACTGACGCCGGATACGACGCTGCTGTCTGGAGCCAGATGGCGGAGCAGCTGGGTCTGCAGTCGCTGATCATTCCGGAAGAGTTCGGAGGACAGGGCTTCGGCTACGTTGAGCTCATCATCGTGCTCGAGGAGATGGGTCGCCGACTCATCTGTTCACCGTTCTTCTCCACTGTTGTGCTGGCCGCCAACACCCTCATCCATTCGGGTGACGATGCAGCGAAGGCGGCGCTGCTGCCCGGCATCGCCAGCGGTGAAACAATCGCCACGCTTGCCTTCACCGAAGAGAGCGGCAAATGGGACGAATCCGGCATAGCGATGGCCGCAACCGCTGACGGCGACAACTGGCGCCTCAACGGTTCCAAGATGTTCGTGTTGGACGGCAACACCGCCAACCTCATTCTTGTGGCCGCCCGCACCGACAAGGGTGTGAGTCTGTTCCACCTCAATGGTGACGCTGAAGGTCTCACGCGCACCGCCCTTGCCACCATGGACCAGACCCGCAAGCAGTCCAAGCTCACCTTTGACAACACCCCGGCCACGATGATCGGTGCCGACGGTGAGGGTTGGGCCGTTCTCGAACGTGTCCTCGATCTCGCTGCTGTCGGCCTTGCCGCCGAGCAGGTTGGTGGAGCCCAGGTGTGCCTCGACATGTCCGTGGAGTACGCCAAGGTTCGCGTCCAGTTTGGGCGCCCGATCGGAAGCTTCCAGGCCATCAAGCACAAGTGCGCCGACATGCTGCTTGAAGTTGAGTCGGCAAAGTCCGCGGCGTACTACGCCGGTTGGTGCGCAGCCGAATTGAACGACGAATTGCCGTCCGTCGCCAGCCTCGCAAAGTCGTACTGCTCTGAGGCGTACTTCAACGCTTCGGCGGAGAACATTCAGATCCACGGTGGCATCGGCTTCACCTGGGAGCACCCAGCGCATCTGTACTTCAAGCGTGCGAAGAGCTCCGAGCTGCTGTTCGGTGATCCCACGTACCACCGCGAACTGCTCGCTCAGCGCATCGGGCTCTAAGCCGCATCGAGCGCGACCTTCTCCACTGTTTCGGTCACGGAGACCCTCCTGAGAGGGAGCGTCTCCTCCACGGCCGACGTGTCTGATCAGTCTTCGTGCACAATTCTCTCGTAGGGTGACGCGATGCTCGCGTTGTGGATTCTGATGGCCGTTGTCGGCACGTTCGTGATCGGATTCGGCACGATTGGCCTGCTCAGCCGAACGTTGGCGACAACAGCATCTGCTGCCGTCTACGACATCGGTGAAGCCACCGACTGGGTTGCAGAACGGATGCCCAACGAAATCGCATCGCGCCTGTCCCATGAGGACGTAATGGCGGTTCTCTACTGGAACCTCTCGTACATGCGCGCCAAAGGCTTCGCCACCATGGGAACGGTTGATGAGCACTCGATGGCCGCTGCAGTTGGTGGTAAGGATGTGGTTGCCAGCGAAGAAGACGTTGTCGACGCGTTGATGGTCGAGGCGGAGGCATCTGAGCGCGACATCGAGCCGGTTGACATTGTCACCATCCTTGAACTGAACGGTGGCTATCTCGAAGCCATCGGTGCCTTTGGTCTCCGCGCCGAACTCTGATTTCGGGCCGGTCGAAAAAACTGGCCCAAATGGTGTCCGGTAACCCCGCTTCATGTGGTTAGATGGACATACCGATGAAAGGAGGTGGTCCAAATTAGTAGCAAACTTCTTGGGACTTCGGAGGTGGGTGGCCGCTAGTTCGGCCGCTGGACCAGCTGGCGAATCCTCGCCATTCACCCTTGCACGCAGTGGTCAGTTCTGGTCCCAACTGACGATCAACACACTGGTGCAAGCTTTCCAGTTCCGCAGATACGTCTGATTCGCGAGAGCGAGTCCGGCAGGCGGATGAGTTTGGAAAGTCTTCAATTCAAACCAAACTGTGGAAACGGGGAGCGAAGCTCCCCGTTTCTCGCGTTCGACAGGCCACCGCTCTGCGGGGAGCCGACTATCATGTCGCCATGGATCGACCCAAAGCCTTTGCCGAGCATCGCTTTCTCGGCGACAAGCGGACCCAGGTTGTGTACGACCTCGACGAGTACGAAGACACTTCGGTCATCGATGAACTTGTGGAGTCCGAGCAGTACCTGTGTTTTGGGCCTGACACGCTTCCTGAAGCCCGCAACCGCGGATATCGCCTGGCTGGCAGGTAGGCCCACGTGGCCGAGATCGTTGAGGAGGAAATCTCCTTTACCGCCGACGGGAATTTGTTGCACGGCGCGTCCTTTGCGCCAGCATCTGTCCCCGCACGCGGTACGTCCGCTGTGCTTGTGCTCCATGGCTTCCCGAGTCCCGTCGTGGGTGCGGTGCAAGCCGCGACCGCGTACGTATCCATGGCCCGACGCATTGCCGAGGCTGTCGGCTGCATTGCGATGTCTTTTTCGTTTCGAGGCTGCGGTGCAAGTCAGGGTTCATTCTCTGTAGAGGGCTGGCGGTCCGACACCGAGGCGGCCATTGCTCTGCTGAGCGAGCGAGAAGATGTCAACAGTGTGCTGGTGGTTGGGTTCGGGACCGGGGCGGCGCTGGCCATCAGTGCTGCGGCCGGTCTCCCCGAGGTCGCGGCTGTTGCGGCGTTGGGGCCGCCGGCTGATTTCTCCGACTGGGCGGCGGACCCGGAGCAGTTGCTTGCCCACTGTCGTCAACTGGGCCTGATAGCAGACGAATCGTTCCCGGCAGACTTCGACGCATGGGCAGCCGAGATTCGCACTTCAGGCGCAGCCGACCACGCCGGTGGGGTGAGCCCGCGCCCGCTGCTCGTGGTGCATGGCGCTGAGGACGAGATCGTCCCGGTCTTCGATGCCCGGGTTGTCGCCGACGCCCACGGCAGCGCTGAGCTGAGGGTCCTTGCCGGCGCTGGCCACGGACTCCGCTTCGACCCGCGCGCAGTTGCCGTGCTCCTCGGCTGGTTGGACCGCTACACCTGATCCACTCTGTGGGTAACGGTCTCTGTGGATAACGGTCTCTGTGGGTAACGGTCTCAGAGACCAACAGATTGTCGATGGGAGATCACTTAAGGTGAGGTTCTTCGGGTGAGGTCTTTCTGTCTGTGCCTGGACAGGTCAGTCCTGCTTTGTGAGTCCGGCAGCTTTCTGCGCCTTCTTCCACGCCTTCACGCGTGTGATGCCGTCCGGTCCCGTCATGTCGGCCACAGAGCGAGGCTCAGCGTCCCCGAAAGGATGCGCGACGGTCTGCCAGCCGTCCGGCTGAACGCCGAATCGTTTTGCCAGGACGGCCATGAAGATGCGGGCCTTTTCGTCGCCGAAGCCGGGGAGCGACCGGATGCGCTCGAAGAGTTTTTCGGCGGATCGTGAACGACGCCAGATCTTCTCCGCGTCACCATCGTGATGGTCCACAATGTGTTGGGCAAGCTCCTGACAGCGCTTTGCCATCACGGCGGGATACCGGTGAAGTGCGGGCTTCGCCACGAACGCAGCGACGAGGTCATCCGAGTCCATCGCAGCCAACGTCGCAGCATCGAAAGAGCCGATGCGTTCGTGCAGCCGGACCGGCCCCATGAACGCCCAGCCAATCGGTATTTGTTGGTCGAGGAGCATGGCCAGCAGCAACGCCGTTGCGTCGGTGTTGACCAACTCGTCTGCTTCTTCAGTTCCGGTTGCGCGAAGAGATCCTCTCATGCAGTTCTTCGTTCCCCACATCAGCCCAGGGCTGGACCGGACTCGTGCCAGAACGGGTTCGTCCGCTCCGTGTCGATTCCGAACTCGGCGATGGCCCCGGTCACCACTTCCCAGCCAATGGCACCCTCGGCGGCGAGATTGGTGAGCACCGACACGACGATATTCGGCATGTCCACTTCGAAGAATTCGCGCAGCGCCTCTCGAGTGTCGCTGCGACCCATACCGTCGGTGCCGAGTACGGAGAATTGCCGAGGAGAAAAGCGCGCAATCTGTTCGGGTACGAGGGTCATGTAGTCGGTCACGGCGGTGATGGGGCCTGCCGAGGTTGCGAGCTTCTGCGTGACCACGGCTTCGCGCCCTGCTCCCGGGTGCAGACGGTTGTATCGCTCTGCATCCAGCGCCTCCTCGCGCAGGATCTTGTAGCTGGTGACGCTCCACAGTTCGCAGCCGACGTCATACTTCTCGGCCAGCACGGCCTGCGCATCGCGCACGGCGGCGTGGGAGGGACCCGAGAACAGCATGGTTGCTCGATGCTGGGTGCCCGCAGGTCCATCATCCCACTTGTACATGCCGCCGAGAATGTCGTCGTCGCTGATGTGGTCGGGCCGGGCCGGTTGCACCCAGTTCTCGTTGTAAACGGTGATGTAGAAGAAGACATCTTCGCCGTCCTGGGACCCCGACGCCGGGTACATGCGCTCGGTGCCGTTCAACATGATGGCGGCGAGCTCGTAGGCGAATGCCGGATCGTAGGCCTGGCATGCGGGCAGAGTGGCGGCCAACAGGTGACTGTGACCATCCTGATGCTGGAGACCTTCGCCATGAAGCGTGGTACGGCCCGCCGTTGCACCCATCAGGAACCCGCGAGCGCGGGCGTCAGCAGCCAACCACGCAAGATCGCCGATGCGCTGGAAACCGAACATCGAATAGAACGTGTAGATCGGCAGCATTGGAACGCCCTGGTTGGCGTAGCTGGTGCCAGCTGCAATCCATTCGGCCATCGAACCGGCCTCCGTGATGCCTTCTTCCAAAATCTGCCCGTCCTTGCCCTCCGCGTAGGAAAGCAGCAGAGCGTGATCGACCGGTTCGTACTTCTGGCCCTCATGGGCGTAGATCTTGAACTCGCGGAACAGGGCGTCCATGCCGAACGTGCGAGCCTCATCGGCGACGATCGGCACAATGCGGTCTCCGATGTTGTCGTCGCGTAGCAGGCTGCGAAGCATGCCGGTGAGCGCCATTGTTGTGGAAACTTCACGATCACCTGAACCCTCGGCGAGGTTTGCGAAGATCTTGCGATCGGGGAGTGCGATTGGCCGGTTGTCCCGAACCATGCGAGACGGAAGAAACCCGTCGAGCGCCTTTCGCCGTTTCATCATGTACGCGTACTCGGGTGAGTCTTCAGCGGGACGGAAGTAGGGCGGAATGCCATCCTCGAGTGACTCTGGCGTGATCTCCTCTTCGAGGTGCAGCCGGGTGCGCATTTCGTGCATCTGGTCCGTACTCATTTTCTTGATGGAGTGGGTTGAGTTGCGCCCCTCAAAGCCCTGTCCGAGCGTCCACCCTTTGACGGTCTTTGCCAGGATCACCGTTGGTTGACCCGTGTGCTCGTTCGCTGCTTTGAAGGCGGCGAACACCTTCATTGCGTCGTGTCCGCCACGCGGAAGATTCGTCAGTTCGTCGTCGCTGAGGTGCGACACCATCTCTCGCAGTCGAGGATCGGGTCCAAAGAAGTGTTCGCGAATGTACGCGCCCGTCTCGGTTGCGTACCGCTGGAACTCGCCGTCGACGGTGCTGTGCATCTTGTCGAGGAGAACACCGTCGACGTCCTTGGCGAGAAGCTCGTCCCAGCGGGACCCCCACAGCACCTTGATGGTGTTCCATCCTGCGCCTCGGAAGACACCTTCGAGCTCCTGGATGATCTTGCCATTGCCACGGACTGGTCCATCGAGGCGCTGCAGGTTGCAGTTGATGACCCAGATCAGGTTGTCCAGCTTGGAACGCCCTGCCATGGAGATGGCACCCAGTGTTTCGGGCTCGTCGGTCTCGCCGTCGCCGACGAAACACCAGATCTTCGAGTTCGAGGTGTCCTCGATGCTGCGGTGATGGAGGTAGCGGTTGAAACGGGCGTGATAGATGGAGTTGATAGGTCCAAGTCCCATCGACACGGTTGGAAATTCCCAGTAGTCCGGCATGAGCCGCGGGTGGGGATAGCTGGACAGTCCGCGGCCCTTGATCTCCATCCGAAAGTTGTCCAGGTGATCCTCGGTCAGACGGCCTTCGAGATACGAGCGGGCGTAGATGCCAGGAGCGGCGTGCCCCTGGAAGTAGATGTGGTCTCCGGGTGTGCCGTCCTCCTTGCCGCGGAAAAAGTGGTTGAAGCCCGTTTCGTAGAGTGTTGCTGAGCTTGCGAAGGTGGAGAGGTGGCCGCCGATGCCGTCAGCAACCTTGTTGGAGCGCACGACCATGGCGGCCGCATTCCAGCGGATGAAGGCCCGGATCCTGCGTTCAATGTGTTCGTCTCCGGGGAAGAACGGTTGGTCCTCGGGAGGGATGGAGTTGACGTAGGGCGCTCGGGTTGGAGCGGGCAACCCAAGGTCGAGTTCCTCGCCTCGTTCCATCATCTTCGCAACGATGTAGCGGGCTCGAGTCCTGCCCTGCGCCGAAAACAGCGCGTCGAGCGAGTCGATCCACTCCTGCGTCTCGGCTGCATCAGCATCAGGCAGCTGGTGGGTAAAATGATCGGTCATAACGCAATTGTCACATCTGGACTCTGGCTTTGCTCACTTTCTTCCGTGGATTTTCGAGATTGTGATCATAGGTATCGCCGACCAGCGATTTCGGCGTTCATTCATCTATGCTTCGCCGCTGCGGACCGGTCGCTCAACCGTGTCTGTATTGTCGCGTGGAAGGATCAGACGATGAGCGCTCAACGAACCCGGGTCTACACAGATGGCGCCTGCAGTGGAAACCCGGGCCCGGGAGGGTGGGCGTGGGTTGTCCCGAATGGACCATGGGCCGCTGGACCCGCTGCTCAGACGACCAACCAACGAATGGAATTGTCGGCCGCCTATGAAGCTGTCAGGTCCATCGAAGGCCCTGTCCATGTGGTGAGCGACTCCACCTATGTCGTCAACTGTTTCAAAGACAACTGGTGGAGAGGCTGGCTCAAGCGGGGATGGAAAAACAGCCAGAAGAAGCCGGTTGCCAATCGTGATCTCTGGGAACCACTGATAGAGCTCTACCAGGTGCGTGATGTGACCTTCGAGTGGGTGAAGGGTCACAGCGGGGACGAGTGGAACGATGTAGCCGACCGTCTGTGCGTTGCCGCAGCACAACAGCAACGCGATCTCAGCGGAACTGGCATGCCCGACGACCTAGGCGAAGCTGATACGAACAGCAGACCCACCGCGGCAGCGCAAGCGGTGCCGATGAGTCCAGAGACGAAATCGTCGGGAGCAGACCCGACCGGGCAGCAAGCGCCAGAGGGCCACCTCCTTGCGGTGGTCGGGCACCGTCCGCCAGAAATTGGGGGGTACGGCGAGAACCCGACGGCCACCGCAGTTCGGCGCCAACTTGGCGATGTCATCGCGGCGAAAGCGCAGATGTTTCCGAACCTCGTTGTGCTCACCGGACTTGGCCTGGGGGCTGAACAACTCGGGGCAGAGGCCGCACGCGACCTTGACGTTCCCTACATCGGCGTGCTTGCATTTCCAGACCCGTCAGCGGTGTGGCCCAGGGCAGCACAGAAACACTTTGACCAACTCCTGGACGACGCTCTGGACATCATCGTGTTGCAGAACGAGGTGCCCGAGACAAAGCAGCAGGTCGGGGGAGCGCTCAAGCGACGAGATGCGTGGTTGGCGCGAAATTCGAATGAAGCGCTTGTTGTTTGGGATCGCAGCTCCGGTGGTGTCGGGCAACTCGTCAGAGCTCTGGAGGCAAGCCTTGGCGAGGGAGTATGGGTCATCGACCCTGCTGAGCTGTAAAAGAACACACGGGCCCAACTTCGTTCGGCGTCGGACAGCAGCTAACGTCGGCTCGGTCGAGATGGCGTCGGGCCAGTCGACCACCAGACTCTTTCGAGGCGCAGCTCCGCATGAAACCCCCAGAACCTGTTCTCGCTGCGTTGTCGTGGCCGCAGACTCTGAATGGACCGCGCACACTCGGGGGGTGGACTCAATGGCGCGTCGGTGCCGTGGTGCTTGCCTTCGCCATGGTCGTCCTTGACTATGCCCAGGAGCGCAAATGGCGCCCTCGACGGTTCATCGTGGACATCGGTCCAATTCACCGCATCGATCTGGCGTTCGGCGTCATCGTGATTTCTCTGGTGGCACTCGTTGTCGCTGTCCTGAACGCCAAAGACAACCAGGGTTGGCGCGACCGGGTGCTGCACGGTCCCCAGACCGCACTTCTTGCCCTGCCGGTTCTCGGCTTGCTGACGGCACCTCTGTCCAACGCACCGTGGACAGCAACTCAGGCGAGCCGATGGCTTCTGGCCTACTGGTTGGCACTGTTCGCGATCGTCGCGCTGATCCATTCGGAGCGCCGAGAGATGCGGGGCGAGACCAGTCTGGTTGTTCTTGCGGTGCTCGGTTTGGGATTGGTGTTTCGACTGGCCGTTTGGTCGGTACGGGTACGCGTCTACCTCGAGGTGCCGGAGGTCCTTGAGCCGCCGTTCGTGACGCAGGTTCCCTACTTCTTCCGAATCGATCGGCTCAACGGCAACACCGTCGGCCCGATAGCGGCATTCGCTTCCGTCGTGGCGTTGCATCGATCCCGCGTGTCGTTTTCTACAAATCACGTTGTCGCCCTTGCGTGGGGGGCTGTGGGTGCTTGGATGTTCTGGGTATGCCTGCTCTCCAACTCGCGTGTTGCCCTTGGCGTTCTCGTCGCTGCCTTCGGAGTCGCCGCGTTGCAGTTCATGCGGAACACCGGCGTGAGCGTTCCAATTCTTGCCGCATTGGCGGTTGTGTGTGTGCTCGCCTTTCAGTTCATGTTCGCGACGCATGTCCGGGCGTTTCTGGGACCGCGAAGTGATATCTGGAAGTCGGCGCTGCTCGCATGGATGGACAGTCCGTTCATCGGCCACGGCTTCGGCGGCAACGAGAAGGCTGCGCTCAAGGTTCGGATGAGAACCAATCACAGCCACAACGCTGTGTTGAGCGCTCTGGTCACGCTGGGTCCAATCGGCTTTGTCCTCGCAGTGACTGCTCTCGGACAAATCGCGCGCCGTGTCTGGGAGCAACGCAGCCAGTTCCTGGGAACACCGATGGTCTTCCTGGCCGTGCTGACCATCTTCTGTGCGAACTTCTACAGCGGCTTCCTGATGCCGCATTTGACCATGCGAAATCTGCTCGTCGCCCTACTGGTGGTGTATGTCAGCGCAGGAGGTTGGCCGAACCGCGACGGAGCTGAGGAGAGGACGCAAGGTGCAGATGGAACACTTCTCTCAATTGATGAGATGGCTCCTGAGTCGCTTGCCCCGGAGCCCTTTGTCCCGGCTATCTTCTCCGACTTCGACGACTGAGCCGTGTCGGGTGAGTGTCGCTCAGGCCTGAACCTTTACCGCGGGATAGAAAGCGACGTAGCCGGTGATCTCGGCGGCCTTTTCAAGTGGCTCGGAGTAGTACCAGGCGACGTTCTGTGAGGTCTCTCCGTCGATGGTGATGTCGTAGTAGGACGCGGTGCCCTTCCAGCCGCAGACGGTGCTGTGGTCAGAGTCAGAGAAGAATTCAGACTTCACAGCAGCTGGTGGGAAGTAGTGGTTGCCTTCAATAATGATTGTCTCGTCGCTCTCAGCGACGACGGTTCCCTTGATGGTTGCGATGGCCATGGAGGCTCCTTGGTGATTGGGGAGTGGGTGATCATTGGTGCCGGTTTGGAACCCGAACCGGGCGGCCCAGATTCCCGGTGCTCGTGCAGTGCCCTGCGGTGGCGTGTCTGACACCGCGATGGGCAGATTGCCTGGTCAGCTGGACTCGTCGGCGAGAGCTACCCTCTCGAGGCGTTCGAGTGTCTTGGCGATGTTGCCCTCGTGAGACTTCGGGTATGGGGCCCTGTCCATCAGGGACGGAGCAATCGATGTGGACCAGTCAAATGTCTCCGTCACCCTGGTGCCGCCGTCAACTTCTTCCAGCTCGTAGCGCCAACGGTGTCCCCCGAAGTGAGCCCAGGCAATGCGTCGGTTTTCCTCGAACTCTTTTACCCTGCTGCTTATGAGGTACGGGACTTTGAGGAAGGTCATTTTCATCCCGAATTTCGCATCGAGACTCAGCCTCTCCGGACCGGAGAGTCGGGCCGAGTTCACGGTGCCGGAACCGTCGATCTCGTGATGGCGTCGAGGGTCGGCGAGGATGGCGAAGATCGTTGCGGGTGATGCGGCTATGACACGCGTGCCCGATGTCTTTCGGGCGTCCATATCAATCATGGTCAGGCCACCTCTCGCTTCCTACTCAGTTCGGCAACGAGCGCTTCTTCGATGGTGTCGTGGGCAAACGTGAAGCCTGCATCGAGGAGTACCTGAGGTATGACCATCTGGCCACCTTCAAGCATCTCCTTCACGAGTTCGGCACCGAACAGGAGTTTCGGACCGAACATGGGAACGGGAATGAACGTCGGTCGATTCACCGCGGCGCCAAGCGCCTTGGTGTATTCGGCGTTGGTGACCGGGTTCGGCGCGGTGAGATTCACAGGGCCCGTGATGCGCTGGCCGTCCGGATGGGCGAGCAGAAAGATGATCGCTGCGACCTGATCGGTCATGGAGATCCAGCTCGTGAACTGATTGCCGGAGCCGAGTCGGCCGCCGGCGCCAAGTTTGAACAGGGGAAGCTGCTTGCCGAGAGCACCGCCCTTCCTGCTCTGCACGATGCCGGTCCGCAGGAACGCGACGCTGACGTTGTCGGCGTCGACAGCAACCTGTGCGGCCTCCTCCCAAGCGACGGTGAGGTCCGCCAGGAAACCGCTGCCGCGCGCCGAAGTCTCGTTGACCGCCTGGGTTCCGTCGCCATAGAAGCCGATGGCAGAACCGCTCAGGAATCGGGTGGGCCCGCCATCCATTTGCGCGAGCGTGCTGGCAAGAAGTTCGGTGCCATTGACTCGACTTTCAAACAGGACCTTCTTGTAGCTGTCCGTCCACCGTTTCCCAATGGGAGCGCCGGCAAGGTGAACCACGGCGCTGATGCCTTTGAGTGATTCGGCGTCGATGGTCCTGTCACTTGGCGACCATTGGATCTCATCACCGGTTCTGGTGGGTCGTCGAACGAGCGCAACCGGGCGATGACCGGCTGCCTTGAGCGCTGAAGTCAGCGCGGTCCCGATCAATCCGGATGCTCCAGAGACTGCAACTTCCACGATCAGTTTCCCTTCCCGAGGAAGAACCCCGGCGCTTTTGTGTATGCCCATCGTGGCAGATCCTCCCGCCACAGGAGAGATCCTATGGACAGGATCAACCCAGCTCAGCCCAATAGTTCAGGGTTGCGGCCAGTCCATCAGCGAACGAGGTGAGGTTCTGGTCAGGGAACAGCGATTGGAGTTGTGTGACAGCAGCCGAGCTGTGCGCAATATCGCCTTGACGAGACGGACCATGGTCTCGTGCGATGGTGACTGCGAGCTGCGTCTCGAGTTCGGCGATGACATCCAGAAGCGAGTTCGTCGCCCCGGACGCAACGTTCACTGGACTGGTGCACGTGACCCCGTCCGAGATGGCCACCGCGATGAGATCCGCAACATCCTGGACGAAGACGAAGTCGCGGGTTTGCGTTCCGTCGCCGTGAACAGTGAGTGCCCGGCCAGCTTTCGCCCGCTCGATAAAGGCCGGAATGACCGGTGCGTACGCGTGCTGCGCAGGCTGGAATGGGCCGAACACGTTGAAGAACCGGAAGGCAAGAACCGGTACGCCGAATGCGGCCTGATACGAGAGGCCGTAGCTTTCTGTGGCGATCTTTGACGTTGCGTAGGGGCTGGCAGCGTTGGTTGCCATGGTCTCGACCTTCGGCAACGTTGGGTCCGGTCCGTACACCGCTGCTGAAGATGCCAGCACGACGTGGGCGCTGCGGGCTCGGTGTTCATTTGGGCGAGCCGCCTCCAGCACGTTGAGCGTGCCGGTAACGTTCACCGCGTTGGTGTGAGCAGGATCGTCGACGCTGAGCGCGACGGAGCCCTGAGCACCCAGGTGAATGATCGAGTCGGCGGTTGCACAAACCTGCTGAACGAGATTGGCGTCGACAATGGAGCCCTCGACCCAGGTGTGTTGCACCCCGTCCAGATTGGATCGGTAGCCGCTGGAAAGGTCGTCAAGCACGGTGACGTCGGTGGCTCCGGCTGTGAGGAGCGTGCGGACAACGTTGGCCCCGATGAAGCCCGCTCCACCGGTTACCACGATCTTCTGATTGGACAGCGGGACGGTTGCCGATTGCTGAGATGTCTGCTGGGATGTCACAGCGCAAGTCTACGGGCCAGGTCGCTGTCAAACCGGCGGTTCGGATCCCAGGCCTCCCGAGTTCGGCGCCACTCATCGAGTCGGGGATACATCCGACCAAGCAACTCGGGCTGCATCCGCAGATCTTTCGCCAAATAGATGCGCCCGCCGGCATCGACGACCTCGAGATCCAATCGGTCGAGCATTGCATTCGTCTCGGCACTGCCAGCCGGAACGTCAACCGTGAGCGTCCATCCGGCCATGGGAAACGACAAAGGCGCCGGGTTGGCCGGGCCGAAACGCTTCAGGACGGAGAGGAACGACGGCACGCCCGATGCATGGAGCTGCCGGGTGACGCTGCGCAGAACGTCCTGGGTTCCGTCGGGAAGCGCGATCTGCCACTGGAGAAAACCAGCTGACCCATATATCCGATTCCAGTTGGCGATCATGTCGAGGGGATGGAAGAAGGCCGTAATGGATTCGCACGTGACCTTTGGCTGTGCCGGTGCCCTTCGGAACCAGGCCTCGTTGAATGCCTTGACAAATGGACGCTGGATCAGGTTCGGCGTGGGCACGCGGGGGAGCCGGGCCTGAAGATTGCCAGGTGCAGGGTGGGTTCCGGCCTCAGCGAAGTCGCCGAGCGTCAGAACGCCCCGACAGTCTCTGTTCATGATGTCGACCCACGCCACCGAGAAGCGGTGGTCGTCGTCGCTGGCAAGCATGGTGTCCATCAGTTCATCGAGCGTTTGCGTGCGGCGGGTCTCGACGAGGAGCGTGCTGGACCCGATGGCCGACATTCGAATGGTCGCCTCGATGATCACACCAGTCAGACCCATGCCGCCGCTCGTCGCCTGGAAGAGCCCCGGATTCTCGGAACGGGAGGCAGTGACGATGTCACCGCTGGCGACCATGAGCACCATCTCGTCCACGTGCTCGCACCATGATCCGTCACGGTGATGGTTCTTGCCGTGGATGTCTGCAGCGATGGCTCCGCCGACGGTCACGTTGCGCGTGCCGGGGGTAACCGGCACGAACCAGCCCTGCGGTACGAAGCGGTCGATCAGCGAGGCTATGGACACACCGGCCCCAACGCGAAGAAGGCCGTTGCCTGCATCAATCCATTGCATGGTCTGGAACCGGTCGAGCGAAACCGCGGTGCCGCCATCAAGTTGGGCCGCGTCGCCGTAGCTTCGGCCAAGACCCCGGGGGATCATGGCTCGGGGCGCGGTGGCCTCTCCAGAACGCAGAGTCAGGGAACTCAGGCCGCTTACGTTTCGGGGCGAGACCACTTCCATAGTGGCGGTGGCTGCCTGGCCCCAACCATTCACTGAGGTTTGCATCCATGGCGTGCTACCGGACGAAGGGATGTTGTTGGGGTGAGGAGTCATGTGATGCTCAGAGATAGACGGCTGCGCCGAACAGTGCGACCCACAGGATTCCGCAGCCAAGCGTAACGGGGTCTTTGAAAACCAGCTTGTCAGGGCTTTCGCCTCGGCCCTTGTCACTGAGTCCGGCGTACCGTATGACGCCGCCGACAAACGGCACCGCAGAAAGCCAGATGAGGGTGGATTGGTTTGCCACTTCGGACGACTCGACGCTGACCCACAGCAGATAGCCGGCCATCGCCGTGAGTGAGGCAACGACGACCAACGACCGGAGCGTGGTCAGCGAGTACTTCGCAAGCACGGGGCGCGTGGCGACGCTTCCGTGGGCTGACCGCAGTTCGCCGAGGCGTTTCCCGACAATGAGAAGGAGAGCCCCGGCCCCAACGACGAGGTAGAACCAGCGAGTCAGGGGCACGTCGGTAGCCGCACCGCCCGCAACGGCCCGAAGCATGAACCCGAAACTCACCGCGAGTACGTCCACGATGGGGATGTGTTTGAGGTGAAGCGAGTACGCGGTGGTGAGTGCGACGTAGCCGGTGAGGGTGATGAGGAGTCCGGTGCTGACGATGCCGCCGATGACAGCAGCGAGAAGACCGATGACAGCCGCAGCGTTACGTGCCTGTTGGACGGTGACAAGACCAGCTGCAATGGGGCGGAAACGCTTCTTCGGATGCTTGCGGTCAGATTCGACGTCGGCTGCATCATTGAGGAGATATGTGGCTGACGAGGCAAGACAAAAGGCGACAAACGCGGCGAGGGTCCGGGCCAGAATTGATCCGTTGGTAAGTTCGCCAGCTGCGCCGGGCGCGGCGAAGACAAGCACGTTCTTCACCCACTGGGGTGGACGAATGGCGCGGAGAATGGCACGAAGGTTCAACGGTGGTGCTGTTGCGCGGGAGGGAGCGGACGGGTTCACCGGTTACCGGGCCGACATGCGGCGCCACACCTCGCCCGGCAGGTTCTTGAGCACGGGGGCGACGACCCGGAGGATTTTCGGACTCCAGACGACCTTTGCCGCAGATTCGAATCCGGCGACGATGTCCTCGGCCACTTCCTGAGGCGTCGTTGCGAAGGGTGCGGGTTCGAGCCCTTCGGTCATTGCCGTGTGCACGAAGCCGGGACGGATCACCATGACGCGTACGCCGCTGTTGGCGAGGGCGTCACCGAGAGCTCCGGCGAAAGCGTCGAGACCGGCCTTCGCTGAGCCGTAGATCATGTTGGCGACACGGGGACGAACGGCTGCGATCGAGGAGATGACCGCCAGCGTGCCGCCGCCGCCGTTGATCAACAGTCGCGACGCCGTGAGGCTGGACGAAACGGCGCCGGTGAAATTGGTTGTGATGAGTCCAGCTGCCTCGTCGCTGTCCGTATCGAGCGTGAACGGCTCTCCGAGAGCACCGAACGCAACGAGCACAGCATCGAAGGGGCCGTGTTCCTCGTCGATTGCGCGCAGCACCGTTTCGTGCGTGTCCGTTGCGTCTGCTTCGAACTCAGCGAGGTGGACGCCTTCGAGACCGGTATGGCGGAGCCTGGCCTGGGTTACGCCGAGTCGCTCGAGTGAGCGTCCGGCCAACACGACAGTCTTCAGGCCTCGGGCGCTCAGAAGGCGGACGGTTTCCTCGGCAATGTCCGACGTACCGCCGAGGACCAGAAGAGATACCGGCAGGACGGGTGGGGGCGTGGGGGGCATAGGTCACCAGTATCGCTGTCGACAGACGAACTCGTTGCACATCGGCATATCAACTTGAATAATGAGAGCCGCCCAGCGCACAAGCCACGGCCGGTTCAGGTCAGGTGGAGGATCAGCTGAATGGCGAAGGCGATGATGATCAACATGCCCGTCAGGAAGGCAAGGATCATCAGCATGCGGGTGTTCACGCAGCTGACGATAGTCACTGCGAGCGCCAGATCAGGATGACAGGATGACACTGTTGCTGATGTGGCCAGTGTTGACGCTGTTACACAAGACTGGTACGTTGCACCTCTGGCAAGTGGGTGGCCAAGGACGCTATGCGCGCCTCAAAACACATCCTGCCAACACATATCCCCGCCCAGACATCGGCGTCTCGACGCACGCCTCTGCCCGGCGTCGGGGTGGCAGTCGCACGAAGCCTTGCGGTCCTGATGATCGCAATCTTGTTGTCCGCGCTCCTCCTGACGTCGCTGAGAGCCGGTGCTCAGGAGCAGGCCGGCAATCAGACAAACCGGGCAGCAACCTCAGGGTCCAACAACAGCGACGAGTTGGCCGCTGTTGATGAGTTTCTCAAGCAACAACTCGAGAATGACTACATCCTCGCCCAGCAACGGATGGATCGTGACGCCATCGACAACGCGGCCCGGACGCTGGTGATAGAGATTGACGCCCTTCGCAGCGATGCCCTGTCCATTGAAGAACGTCTTGTATCGCTGGACGTGACCATCGCTGGTCAGGAAACACTGGTTGTTCAACTCGCCCGAGAGCACGATCAGCTGATCCTTCAACGATCTGCGCTCATTGGGGCCATGCGGACAACCGCGGAAGGTGTCGGCTACCTGAGGGAGCTGCTCGTGCAGCGCGCCGTGGCTGCGTACATGGTGCCTACCGACGGGTACAAGAGTGAGATGATCAGCTCCGCTGACTTTGTGGAGCTGGAGAAAAAGCTGGTGCTGATCGATTCTGTCGCCGAGTCTGACGACGCGGTGATCCAACTGCTGGAATCGGAGATCGATCTGCTCCTTCGCCAGCAGGCCGCCGTCGATTCCCTGGCCGATCAGGCGCAGAAAAAGCTGTTCAGTGAAGAACAGGCGAATATTGCCATGGCAGAGAACCGCGTTGAATACGAGGCACTGCGCGACGCACTGGACCAACAGATCGACGAGTACACCGCAGAAGCAGTGGCGCTGCAATCAGCCGAGGAAGATTTGCGAGTGATCATCGAAGCCCGTGAAGCGCGATTTGTCAGCGAAGCCTCGCGTCGCTTGGACAACCGGGAGCGCTGCGCCGAGGCTGGCGTCAGTACTGAACCCCTCGCAGGTGACGCCAACAGGGGCGACACGGGCGCCGAAACCGATACCGGGGCCGAAGACGGCGACGCTGGGCCAACAGTGCTCGACCGCGACGGTATCCCCATCAATTGCAGAACGGCCGGAGAAGCGCCTGCCCCGACCTCGGTTCGGTGGCCGTCTACAGGTTCGGTATCCTCGAATTTCGGAAGCCGGTGGGGTCGACCGCACGAAGGCATCGACATCGCTGCCGGATACGGCACTCCTGTGACCGCGGCTGAAGACGGTGAGGTGTACTTTGCAGGTCGCCTCGGCGGGTATGGCAAGACGGTCCTTATCGACCACGGTGGCGGCATGCACACCCTGTACGCCCACCAGAGCGAGCTGCGTGTGGAAGAAGGCGACAACGTCAGCCGAGGCGAAGAAATCGGCACCATTGGAAGCACTGGTCGGTCCACTGGTCCCCACCTGCACTTCGAGATCCAGCTCGATGGCGAACCCGTCGATCCGTTGAACTTTCTGTACACCTCCTGATTCGGGGAGCCGCGCGGACAGGCCGAGGAACGAGGACGGTCCGGCGGCTCCCTGGGGCTCAGTGTGCCAAACAGAGCCGTTCCTGATCGGTAGGCGGCGAGGGCCGATGGTTTTGCGTCGAGCTATCCGCTGAGCCCCCGGGCAGCTCATTCGGGCTGATCCTGGAGGGGGAGCGGGCCCGGGCAGGCAAAGATTCACGAATTCTGGCGGAGGACCGATGAGATCTGGTCTTTGATTCCTCCACATCGATGACGCTTCCGTCGCTAGGCTTACCCCATATGCCACATCATGATGCTCTTGTAATCGGCGGCGGACCTGCCGGGTATGCCGCTGCACTGTACGGCGCCGCTGCGGGCCTGAACTTCGGCCTTGTTGAGATGGGTGCCCTCGGTGGCACCTGCCTGAACGTTGGTTGTATCCCCGCCAAGGAACTCCTCGAAACAGCCGCCGTGGTGCGAACCATTGGTCATGCGCCTGACTTCGGCGTACAGGTGGGTGCCCCCACCATCGAGATGGCCAGGGTCCAGGAGCGTAAGGGTCGGATTATCGACCAACTCGTGGGAGGTCTCGGCCATCTCCTGCGTACACGCAAGGTGACGGTATACAACGGCGTCGGCACGCTTGGCCCGAATCGCACCGTGACCATCACCGATGAGGCTGGTGACACGCAGGACGTTACCGCTGACCGGGTCATCCTGGCGTCGGGTTCCACCCCGCGAACCATCCCCGGCTTCGAGATTGACGGCGACATCGTCCTGACGTCCGATGAGTTGCTCTCTCTGGGCGAGGTGCCGGACCGAACGGCCATTATCGGTGGTGGCGCAATTGGCTGCGAGTTCGCTTCCATGCTGCAGGATCTTGGCAGCGAGGTAACCCTGCTCGAATACATGCCGAGTCTCATCCCCGGTGCCGACACCGACATGACCCGCATCGTTGAGCGTGCTTTCAAGAAGCGCGGCATGACCGTGCATACGGGGGTCGCAGTCAGCGGCTACGAGACCACTCCCACGGGACAAGTCGTGTCCTTCGGTGAGGGTCAGACCGTTGAGGTCGACAAAGTCGTGGTGAGCGTTGGTCGCGCTCCCCAGTCGGGCACCCTTGGTCTTGAGAACACGAACGTTCAGGTGGATGAACGAGGGTTCGTCGTCGTGGACACGATGTGTCGGACCGCCGAGCCAATGGTCTACGCCTGCGGTGACCTCATCAATACGGCCCAACTGGCGCACATCGGCTTTGCTGAGGGCATGCTCGTGGTCAAGGACATGCTGCGGGAAAATCCCCAGCCGCTCGATTACGACAACGTGCCGTGGTGCATCTACTGCGAGCCGGAGGTCGCCTTCGCAGGAGTGACCGAGCAGCAGGCAACCGATGCCGGCCTCGACATTGTGGTGTCGAAGCACAAGTTCTCAGGAAACGGCCGGGCTCTGATTGTCGGCGAGACCGATGGCATGGTCAAGGTCGTCGCTGAGAAGCGCCCCGACGGGACTGCGGGCCGCATTCTCGGAGTTCACATGGTTGGTCCGTGGGTTACCGAGCAACTCGGCCAGGGCTACATGGCGGTCAACTGGGAAGCCACCGTTGACGATGTCGCTGCTTTCATCCAACCCCACCCCACGCTGAGCGAGTTGTTCGGCGAAACTGTTCTTTCACTCACCGGCCGTTCACTCCACGGCTGATCACAGGAGATACGAAGATGACCGATGTAGTTATGCCCCAGCTCGGTGAGACCGTCACCGAAGGCACCATCACCAGATGGTTCAAGCAGCCCGGCGAAGAGGTTGCTGTCGATGAAGTCCTGTTTGAGGTGTCGACCGACAAGGTCGATTCCGAGGTGCCGTCACCGGCTGCGGGGACCCTCGGCCAGATTCTCATTGCTGAAGGCGAGACCGTGGACGTCGGAACCGTCCTGGCCATCATCGGTGCGGGCGACGCTGCGCCGCCTGCCGCCGAAGCTGCTGCCCCGGCTGCTCCCGCACCTGCCGCCGAAGCTGCTGCACCCCCTCCGGCACCTGCCGCCGAAGCTCCAACTCCGGCCCCGGCGCCGCCAGTTGAAGCTCCAACTCCGGCCCCGGCGCCGCCAGTTGCGGCCCCTGCACCTGCTGCACAAGCATCTGCGCCCACCGCCGATGCTGACGCAGCCCCGGTCGCTGCTGCAGCCGCTGCCCCTGACGCTTCTCGCGTGCTGCTTTCGCCCGTGGTGCGCAAACTTGTGAACGAACACGGCCTCGATGTCTCCACCATCACGGGCACCGGCCTCGGTGGTCGCATCACGCGTGCTGACGTGGAAGGAGTCATCCAGGCCAGGAACGCCGGTGGCTCAGGTGCGGGTGCTGCGGCTGGTGCGGGTGCTGCGGCTGTTGCTGCCACGGCCGCCGCCGCCGCCCCTCCTGCTGCTCCTGCTGCTCCCGCGCCTGCGCCCGCTCCGGCTGCTCCTGCGCCCGCTCCGGCTGCTCCCGCGCCTGCTCCTGCGCCCGCTCCGGCTGCTCCTGCGCCCGCTCCGGCTGCTCCCGCGCCTGCTCCTGCGCCCGCTCCGGCTGCTCCTGCGCCCGCACCCGCTGCTGCAGGCACCGCACGTGACACCGTCGTACCGCTCAACAACATCCGGCGCATCACTGCCGAGTACATGGTCGAGTCCAAGAAGGTCTCGCCCCACGTCCTCACCGCCATCGAGGTGGACTTTGAGAACGTCGAGCGGGTTCGTCAGGCGGAGAAAGCCGGCTTCAAAGCAGAGGAGGGTTTCAGCCTCACCTACCTCCCGTTCATCTCCCGGGCAGTCTGTGACGCCCTCAACGAGTATCCGCACATGAACGCCTCGATGTCGGGTAGCGACCTCATCGTCCACAACTATGTGAACCTTGCCATTGCCGTGGACTTGAATTTCGACGGTCTTCTTGCACCGGTGATCAAGGATGCCGACCAGAAGCGTCTGCGACTCATCGCCCGCGAGACCAGAGACCTCGCCACCCGGGCCCGGTCCAAGAACCTCAACGCTGACGAAATATCCGGGGGCACATTCACTATCACGAACCCTGGCCAGTACGGCACGATGATGCAATTCCCCATCATCAATCAGCCCCAGGTTGCCATTCTCAGCACCGATGGCATCAGCCGCAAGCCGGTCGTGGTCACCGATGAGCATGGCGCCGAGTCCATCGCCATCCACTCGGTTGGTGTGCTCGCACTGGCCTGGGACCACCGTGCCTTTGACGGTGCCTACGCCGCTGCTTTCCTGAACCACCTCCGCACCATTATCGAAACTCGTGACTGGACCACGGAGGTCTGAGCTCGGCTCGGCCGTCAGCGGTCGAGCCGGTTCTAGAATCAGGTCATGACACAGCCCGAAACCAATCCGCACCCTCGGCATCCGCTGCGCGTGCGTTGGCTTGGTCGTGTTGACTACGACGACGCGTGGGCGCTCCAGAAGGGTCTGCACTTCCAGAGTCCAGACAACCATCTGCTCCTGTTGGAACACAATCACGTGTTCACTCTCGGAGCCAGGGGGGACATGGCCAACATCCTTGTCGACCCCGACAAGGTGGGCGCCGACGTGCGCAAGGTGGACCGTGGCGGCGACGTCACCTACCACGGCCCCGGTCAACTCGTCGGCTATCCAGTCCTCACCGTTGCAGGCAAGCGAGGTGGCGGTATGGCAGACACGGTTGCTTATGTCCGCACAGTGGAACAGCTGGTTATTGACACACTTGCCGACATTGGTCTTCCTGGTGCTGGTCGACTGCACGACTACCCCGGCGTGTGGATCGACCCCGAATCTGACAACCCCCGCAAGATCGCTGCCATTGGAGTGAAGCTCACCCGCGCCCGCACGATGCATGGCTTTGCGCTGAATGTGAGCCCAGATCCAGTGTGGTTCGAACGCATCGTCCCGTGCGGTATCGCCGACAAGGCGGTCACCAGCGTGGCGCTCGAAGGCGTTGACGTCACCATGAAAGACGTTGTCGATGCGCTCTCGCTTCGAGCTGCCACAGCATGGGGCGCTGGCATGGATATCGACCGTCAGGATGTGGTCTGGCGCCATCGCCCAACCGACCTCAGCGCGTTCTCTCGAGGCGAGGGCCCCGGCGAGATCCCGAAACCAAATACTCCAGCGCCCGAACCGGTTCCGGCCGGCCAGCCGGTTCGTCTCCTCGGTCGCCTCAAGCAGGCTGGCGTTGAGGGCGGTATCGAGATCACCGAACGCAAGCCCGAATGGATGCGGGTCAAAGCGGAGATGGGCCCGGAGTATCGCCGCCTCAAGAGTGTGATGCGAGAGCTTGATCTCGTCACGGTCTGCGAAGAGGCAGGGTGCCCGAACATCTTCGATTGTTGGAATGACGGCACTGCCACGTTCATGATCAACGGTGAGCGTTGCACTCGAGCCTGCGGCTTCTGCCTGGTCGACACCCGTAGACCCGAAGCAATCGATGCCGATGAACCGCTGCGCATTGCCGAAGCCGTCGAGAAGATGGCTCTCGATTACGCAGTGGTGACCACGGTTGCCCGTGATGATCTTGAGGACGGGGGAGCGGGCGCCATGGCTGACACCATCAACGCCATTCGGGCGAAGCGTCCCGAGTGCAAGGTCGAGGTGTTGATCTCGGACTGCAAGGGTGACCCCGACGACCTCGGCGTGATCTTCGCCGCACGTCCCGACGTGCTCAACCACAACATTGAGTCCGTGGCGCGCCTGCAGCGAGCCGTACGTCCATCGGCCAGCTACGCCCGCAGTCTTGGCGTTCTCGCTCAGGCGAAGGACGCGGGGCTGGTCACGAAGTCCTCAATAATTGTTGGCATGGGTGAGACCCATGGCGAAGTGGTGTCCACGCTTGCGGATCTCCGAGGCGTCGGGGTGGACATCGTGACGATCGGCCAGTACCTGCGACCCACCACGAACCACCTGCCAATCGCATGCTGGTGGACGCCCGATGAGTTCGCCGAACTCAAACGCATCGGCGAGGCCATGGGTATTTCCCACGTGGAATCGAGCCCGCTGACCCGATCCAGCTACCACGCCAAACAAGGTGAGGCTGCAGCCACGCGCTAGACGGGCAGACCCGGTAGGTTTGGGTATGGCCGCTCACGACCACGATGAGGACGATCGTCCCCACAGCCACGACCACAGTCACCTGGTACACCAGCACCGCGACGTACAGGGTGGCGCCGCTCGCGCTGCTGTCTTCGGTGTCAGCGATGGGTTGGTTTCCAACGTCGGCTTGATCCTCGGTGTAGCCGCGGCCACAGCGGAGAGCTCTTCGGTGCTTGTCGCTGGCATCGCTGGCATGTTGGCAGGCGCCGGATCGATGGCGGGCGGTGAGTACCTGTCGGTGAAAGCCCAGGCCGAGTTGGTCGAACGGGAATTGGACATCGAACGTATTTCCATTGCGGAGAAGCCTGAAGAAGAGGTTCGGGAGCTCACTGCGATCTACGAAATGCGTGGTCTGCCTGCGCAACAGGCTCGGGAAGTTGCCACGGCTATCATGGTCAACCCGGAAGTCGCCCTTGAGGTGCACGCCCGTGAAGAGCTGGGCGTGGACCCGGACAGCGTCGGAGATCCAGTTGCCGCCGCGGCGAGCTCATTTGGGGCATTCGGCGTTGGCGCAGTGATTCCGTTGGTTCCATGGTTCTTCAGCGAAGGAACCGGCGCCGTTATCGCCTCCATCGCGCTTGGCATTCTCGCGGCAATCACTGTGGGGGTGACGCTGGCGGTCTTCACTGAACGTTCGAAGGTGCGCACTGCTGGACGACAGGTCGCCGTTGCGGTTCTTGTGGCTGCAGTCACGTGGCTCATCGGCAGCGCGGTTGGCGCCGCGGTCTGACCACGTCTCCACGTTGTGGCGATGACGAAGGCAGTAGTTGGTTGGCCGTGGCTTTTGGGTCAGGCGGTGCTTCTGGGAGCGCACATTCTGGTCCTCGGCCGATTCTGACTGGGCCACCCCTGGTTGGATCAAGGCGGTGGCGCAACGCCGACGTTCTCCCGAGGCTCAAACGCTCGAATCAGAGGTCAGCTGATAATTCACCATTGAATGAACTGTCCGAGGTGCTTATACTTCAGTCATGACTGAAGTATCCGCAATTCTGTCTGCCGAGACCACCCGCGACGGCCTCACCCGACTCGGCGTGGCGCTCGGCGACCCGGTCCGGCAGACCGTCCTGATGCGGCTGGCCGATTCGCCCGCCTATCCGCTGGAACTGGCCGAGCTGTGTGCCACGTCGCGCTCGAACATGTCGAACCATCTTGCCTGTCTGCGGGGATGCGGTCTGGTTGTCGCCGAACGGCAGGGGAGACAGATCCAGTATCAACTCGTGTCGAAAGAGTTCGCTGACGCGCTGCGTACGATCGCCTCCGCGACCCTGTCCTCGACGTGTGACCACACATGACGCTGCTCGACCATCCGCTGCATCAACGGGCATCGCTTCTTCGGCGGGCCAGGGTGCTCAACTGGGCAACGATCGGCTGGAACGCCATCGAGGGCGTCGTCGCAATCATCGCTGGTATCGCTGCTGGCTCCGTCGGCCTGATCGGCTTCGGTCTGGATTCAGGCATAGAGGTTTCAGCCGCCCTTGTGTTGTTGTGGAGACTTGCCCAGGAAGGCGAGGGCGACGCGAGGTCTCATGCGGCGGCGGATCTGAAGGCTCAACGAGCCATTGCGATGAGTTTCGCGGCGCTGGCGCTGTACGTCGGTATCAGTGCGTTGATGAGTCTGGCCGCTGGCGAACGGCCTGATGCTTCCGAGGTTGGCATCGTGATGGCAGCGATGTCGTTGGCCGTGATGCCCGTGCTCGCCGCGGCCAAAGGCAGAGTTGCCCTTGAACTTGGATCTCGAGCTGCCGAGGCGGAGGCCCATCAGACAAACGTGTGCGCCATGCTGTCAGCCGCACTCCTGTTGGGCCTCGGAGCCAATGCGGTTCTCGGCTGGTGGTGGGCTGACGGCTGCGCTGCACTCCTGATAGCTGCAGCGTCAGCTTTCATGGCGATCAAGACCTGGAACGCCGACTCCCTCGAAGCGACCTGCTGCTCGTAGCACCAGCGGCTGGACTGGCTCAGACGTCGAGAACGGCGAGAGCGTGATCTGACTGGGCAAGAACGTCGGGTCCGGCGTCGGCTGCAACCACAATGTCTTCGATGCGAGCGCCGAACTTTCCCTCTATGTAGACGCCGGGCTCAATGGAGAACGCGTGGCCTGCTGTCAGCGGGGTTTCGTTGCCCTCCACCAGGTATGGATCCTCATGGGCTTCAACGCCGATGCCGTGACCAGTGCGGTGCATGAAGTACTGCCCAAGGTTGGCGTCCGTAAGGATCTGGCGGCCAACGCGGTCAACAGATTCACAGGTGGCGCCAACGACTGCGGCCTCAACCTGCGCCTGCTGGGCTTCGAGGAGCACCGCATACATGTCCAGATACTCGGCGTCAGGCGTGCCAAGCCACACGTTGCGCGTGATGTCGGAGCAGTAGCCCACGCCATCGTCGGTATACATCGTCCCGCCGATGTCGAACAGCACGCTTCGCCCGGGGGTGATCACCGTTGATCCGGGATGGTGATGCGGGCTTGCTGCGTTCTCACCCGCCGCCACAATCCCGAAGTTCATGTGATGATGACCTTCGTCCACGAGGTGTTGACCAACCTCTGCTGAGACTTCAGCCTCGGTCCGGCCGACGATGTTCAGCTCGCCGGATTGGATGCGGCCAATCACGCGGTCAGCTGCGTGAGCTGCGTTGCGCAGCGCCTCAATCTCATCCGGGGTCTTCACGGCACGAAGCGGACCAACCACCTCTGAACCGTTGACAAAGCGCACGCCTGCCATCTGATCGAGGAGGCGAATGGTGAACATCGACAACGTGTGGTTGCCAACAGCAGCACGGCGAGCGTTGCCGGCCAGGTCAGCCACAATGGCAATGGGGTTGTCCGTCTCGTCCCAGGGGACAACGCAGTAGACATCCGGACGTTCGGCAACCCGGGCCGTCTCCAGGCGCGGAATCACGAGATGTGGATCACCTTCGAGGGGAAGGACGAACATCGTCAGCCGTTCCAGGCCCATGGCCTCATACCCAATCAACCATGGAAGATCGGGGCCGGTGGACAGCAACAGTACGTCGACATCCCTGGCGGCCATCTCTGCTCGAACTCGGGCAATTCTCCCGCTGAAAGTGTTTGTGAACATGCACTGATCCTAATGGGGTTGGCCAGTGTCGTGAGAGGCTGGTGTCGGGCCGCTGGCCGGTGAGCACTTCTTGATCCCGAAGCCGTTACGGATTTCTAGTTCTAGATCGTGCCCTGGTTGGTTGGTTCGGGTTTG
>Ga0209828_1000508_pt1 | contig 36845 bp, 32 predicted proteins | sample MaitaG_FD_187429 | JGI IMG/M metagenome (GOLD analysis project Ga0209828, IMG submission 187429) | Marine algal microbial communities from Maine, USA - Maine_Asex2 metaG (SPAdes) (version 2) | ecosystem: Host-associated > Algae > Red algae > Unclassified | place: Maine, USA | collected 2015-01-05
AGTTGATGGTTATCTGTTGATGGTTGTAGTAGCTGGTTGTAGTAGATAATTGTAGTAGATGGTTTTGTCCTTCCCTGATGAGATCTGACCACTTTCGTGATAAAACTAAACAAGGGATATTCAGAAATAAGAAGTAAAGATTAATAATAGCAATTTATTATACCTTTTCCCTAACTTTTCTCCAAAGAGATAAGCAAGCTGCCGTCCACTGCCGTAAACCCACTTTTTCGAGAGAGGGTCAGTAACTTGAAAAGTTTCTGGGGTGAGTTGTACACGATAGAAGTAGTGATATAGAAACCAAATTGACTACTTTGATTACCTCTTTTTTGTTCAAACATCCATATATAAGTGATCAAAAATTATTCGATTTTTATATAATTCTGAATAGCCCTAAACTAGAATCGGACATGTTTGAAGTCTGGATGAAATTGCAACACTATAACTTGCCACCCTAGACGTTTTAAATTCTCTTATATATATGATAAGAACTTGAAAAGCTTTGTGAGTAAATTTTACACGACAGAGTAGTCATGCACTAACCAAATTTAGTATATCGCTTACCCCATCTTGAATATCCTTGCATTTAATACAATCACATCTTCACTATAAACTATAAACCATCAACCATAATCTATTTTTCCCAAACTACGTCTTTCTCTTTTTCTTCTGTGCTGCTGGAAATAAAACATTGTTTAGAATCAAACGGTATCCAGGAGAAGTTGGATGTAAATTTAGATCTGTTTCGGGGTCACCTACAAAGTGCCGATAATCTTCAGGGTCGTGACCTCCGTAGAAAGTCCATGTACCAAACCCTTGAACACCATGCAGATATCTAGCTTCATTGACTGCCTTATTTTCACCTAAAACCAATACATCAGATTTCACAAGATCTTTGTCATAAGCAGTAGTCTGCCCCATAAATCCTTTTACAGTGGTAGTGTGATTTTGAGTCAACATTGTTGGGACTGGATCCCACTTTGCAGAAAATTGAAATAAAGTAAAGTAATCTGTACTTGGGGTTATTTTTCGGTTTTTATTATCAATGGTTGAGAATTCATATTCCAACGGATTCTTTTTCAGCTCAAAATCCTTAAATGCTAAGCAATTGTGAAAATTTAGATGTTCTTGAGCATCTGGATCGGCTCCATCGCCATCATACATTTCTGCACAAATATCTTCTCCTTCTGCCGCAAGTGCTATGTCGAACGAATCAGTTGCAGAGCACATAGCAAACATAAATCCACCTCCTTCAACATATTCTTTGATCTTTTTTGCAACCGCCAACTTCAACTGAGAAACTTTTTCAAAGCCAAGACTAGTAGCCAAGTTTTCCATATTCTTCTGGTTTTCCTTGTACCATGGTTGGTTTCCCTGAGAATAATAGAATCTACCATATTGCCCCGTAAAATCCTCATGATGGAGATGCAACCAATCGTACTCAGCCAACTTATCCTCTAACACTTGGCGATCGTAGACAACCTCATAAGGAATCTCTGCATAGGTCAATACCAAAGTAACAGCATCATCCCATGGTTGAATTTTTTCCCCTCTTGCACTAAAATTAGGAGTATATACAGCAATTTTCGGTGCTTTTTCGAGTTTCATGACCTCCATATTCACTTCAGGATCAGATATTTCTTCACGGATAGCAGCAAATTTCCCATCTGGAATGACATTGTAACTTACATCCCTTGTTTTAAGCTCTTTTTCAAATTCAGTGGTATGCTTAAATGCAAAACTACCACCTTGGTAATTCAATAACCAATAGCATTCTACTCCTTTTTCAAGGATCCAATAGGTAATACCGTAGGCTTTTAAGTGATTTCGCTGGTTTTCGTGATCCATTGGAACCAAAATGTAGGAAGCTTGCACTTTTAATACAAAGAGAAAACAACTTATTAGGATCAAAAATCGTTTCATACGGGCGATTTTATTTATTTATGTAATTATAATCAGCTATACAACGAATAAACCATTCAATTAATGCCTTTGTTTTTCTTATTAAAAAATTTTTAATATTTGCAGTATAATTAGCTAAATAGCCCGTGATTAGTAAAATACATTTTTCTTACCCTACCTATTTTCTGATATTCTGTCTTATTGCAGCATTTCTTTATGCTTTAAGCCTGTATTGGAACGCACCACAATTCAAAACTGTCAAAAGAAAAGTTCCGTTTTGGTTGGGTTTGATGCGGTTTTTATCCATTGGGCTGATTGCTATGTTGTTGCTCATGCCGTTTTTGAAGCATTTACTAGAATCACAACAAGATCCAATCATTTTGATCGCGGAAGATCGATCTCAGTCTGTACAAGCTACAACAGATGCTACAGAATTAGCCTCCTATATGTCTGACATGAATAATCTCGAACAGGCCTTGTCAGAAAAGTATGAAGTCAAGAGATTTTCTTTCAGTGAGGATATTAAGAATGTGGCGATTGATTCATTCAATGGACAGACGACCAATATATCCAAACCAATGAAACATCTGCAAGATCAATATTCAGATCTTAATATTGGGGCGGTAATTATAGCCAGTGATGGAATCTATAATGAAGGCAATAATCCATTGTACATGGATGTAAAGTTCAAAGCCCCGATCCATACAATTGCCTTGGGTGATACGACAAAAAGAAGGGATCTTATGATAAAAAATGTCCTTCACAATCGGATCGCTTATCTCGGAGATGCTTTCAATCTTCAAGTCGATGTCCAAGCCTTTAATGCCACCGGATCATCTAGTAAAATAAAAATTGAGAAAATCGTTGGAGGAAATACTACTGAAGTGAAATCAGAGTCCTTCAATATTACGAGCAATAACTACTTCAAGACTTTTTCGTATAATTTGGATGCGTCAAGTGTAGGTAATGTAAAGTATAGAATACGATTAGATGGAATTAAAGATGAATTGTCAACTTCGAACAATAGCAGAACGATGTACATCGAGGTCTTGGATGCTCGGCAGAAAATTCTCCTATTAGCAAATGCGCCTCATCCTGATTTGACGGCTTACAAATCCATCGTAGAACAAAACAAGAATTACGAAGTTGAGATCAAATATGCAAAGACGCCGACGACTAATCTAGGTAGCTATGATATTGTCATGCTACACAATCTTCCGACTCGAAAAAATCCTATATCCACAGAACTCACTAGTTTAAAATCTAAAAGGATCCCAACTATTTTTGTGATTGGAAATCAAGTAGACTTGCCAGCTTTTAATAGAAGTCAAAATGTGGTCAGTATCACTGGTAACTTGAATACCTTAAATGAAGTCCAAGCCGATTGGGATAATTCCTTCAATGGGTACATTATCGACGGTGGATTGAAGGGATTGATTCCTAAATTTCCTCCAGTGTATGCACCTTTCGGTGAATACAAATTAGGCGCGAAAACAGAAGTTCTTCTAAAACAAAGAGTGGGTAAAGTAAATACAAATTATCCTCTATTAGCTTTTTCAGAACAAGAGAATTGGAAGCAAACCGTATTTGCTGGAGAAGGGATTTGGAAATGGAAAATCCATGAATATCAGTTGATGCAAACCGACAACCAAATGGCGGAATTGATCAATAAAATGGTTCAGTATACTTCGAAGAAGGAAGACAAAAGGAAGTTCAAAGCCTATGTGTCCAAGAACGTAATAAAAGAAAATGAGGAGATAGTTTTTGATGCTCAATTATACAATAACAATTATGAATTGATCAATGGTCCAGATGCATTTATTACTTGCACAGATGATCAAAAGAATACCTATAATTATACATTTTCGAAGTCTAGTAATTATTATACCCTCAATGTAGGATTATTGCCAGAGGGTAATTATAAGTTTGAGGCAAAGACCAATCTAAATGGAAAGGAATTAAAATCTAATGGTCAATTTTCGATACAATCCATAGAAAAAGAACAGTACGATCTTACCGCTAAACACGGTATGCTAAAGACGCTTTCTGATCGTTTTGGAGGAGACATGTTCTATCCTAGTGAGATTCCTGCCTTGCAAGATTCCATCTTAAATTCTGCTTTTATCAAACCAATTATTTACCAAAGAAATAAAACCGAATCTTTATTGAACCTTAAATGGTTGTTCTTAATTATCGGAGCTTTATTAATTTTAGAATGGTTTTTTAGGAGGTACTTTGGGTCTTATTAGTGAATCTTCAGAGATGCGACATAAATCAAGTTCTCTTTTTTTTCTACTATATTTTACGATTTACGATTTACGATTTACGATTTACGAATTTCGATTCATGGCCAACGGATAAAAAAAATCACTCCTACAGGAGCTTGTATTTCCGAAATTGAAATTCCTATTCACATATCGCCACTCTGTGCCTCATTGTGTTTCTGAGTTAATCGGAGCAATCTGTGTTGAAGTTTGTCTTTTGTTGATTGCTTATTACCAATCTGTGTTAATCTCTGTAATCTGTGGTGAACCGAAACCTCATACCTAGACTCATTATAATACATTCACTTATTATTCCTCTCGCCTTATAAACTTAATTATACCCTCCATCAAATCTTCATGCAATGGAAGCTCCGGATCATAGTAAGTTGCCAAATTTTTCTCTCTATCTGCATCAGCTCTTTTCAGCAAATGATTCATGCCATCTATAATAAGCGAATCACAGGAGCAAGCTTCAATCAGCATTCGTGCCTCCTCCATACTTACTTGAATATCTGTTGTTCCTTGAAGGATCAGTGTAGGGATGGTCAGCTCTGTAATGATTACTGCAGGGTCATATTTCATCCATGAAATTAGGAAAGGTTGATTATTATAATTAAAAAGTGATTGTAATAGACTAGGGATGCTATCTACCGTTTCACCTTCTGATAATTTCTCAAGAATTGGCGTTGCTGCTCTACCTAAAAATGGTGATTGAGCATTTAACTGATCTTCCAAAATATGTTGAATAGCTTGTCCAGTACCGGCAGAAGAAATGTATTTATCCACTCCTTCTTTTGAGATCAACATACCTATCAATGATCCTTGACTATGACCCATTACAGTGACCGAAGAAAATCTCTTATCCTTGACAAGTTCGTTTTTAAAAAGTTCTGCGTCATTCACAAAAATTTCGAATGTCATTGTATCAATGGCCGTACCCATACTTTTACCAGACCCACGCTTGTCATATCGTAAGGTGGATATACCATTTTCCACAAATCCCTCAGATAGTAATTTTAAGTAATTTAGAGCAAGCATTGGACTATTTCCATCTCGATCAGAAGGTCCAGACCCAGCAATCAATAAAACAACAGGATGAGCTTTTTCTTCACTAGCAATAGTAAGGGTACCTTCTAAGGTTCCAAATTCTGTTTCGACAATAACAATCTCTTCTGTTTGAGACCGTGCAGAAATAGAAAAGAGCAAGGCCATAATGATAAGTATCATTTTCATATTAGGTTCATTTAGTATTCTGATAGTTGGATGTCTTAGCAGGTGTAATTCAATGATAAGGTAATATAAAATTCAAGGAAATAATAACCTTTGTCAGATAGATTTCACTCATTAGGGTTAAAATCGAAACAAATTCTTAACTTGAAGCATCAATGAATGATGATAAAGAAATAAGGTTTTTGAAAGCTTTTCTACCGATAGGCTTCTTTTTCTGCTTGCTTATTTATGGACTATTTGTACATCCCGTTATTATGGGTGGTTCGATGCTACCGCTAGAAATTATTATTTTGTTAGCCCTTAGTTTTTCGATCTTGTATCTTTTTAAGCACGGGTACAATTGGAATACTATAGAGAAACATATAGTAAAAAAGGTAGGAGAAGCGATTCCGATTGTGCTTATCTTATTTGCCATAGGAGTACTTATAGGAAGTTGGATTATTTCTGGGACGATACCCATGCTCATTTACTATGGCATTTCTATGATTAATCCATCTTGGATTTATATTTTTTCATTTCTGATTTGTATTATATTTTCATTGCTGACTGGTACTTCGTGGGGATCAGCAGGAACGATAGGAGTAGTAATGATGGGCATATCACAAGTCTATGGAGCAGACCTTGCAATTTCAGCAGGGGCCATTGTAGGTGGATCTTTCTTTGGAGATAAATTAAGCCCATTGTCTGATACTACAAATATTGCCTCCCTTGCCACAGATGTGAAGCTGTTTGATCACATACATTCGATGCTATTCACAACTGGACCGGCGGCGGTGATTGCCGGTATAATATATATCTTTTTATCTCCAAGCATTAATGCAACTACTGGAGTCGAAGAATTATCTAGTATTAAAACTACCTTGATTGAATTGGAACAGTTATTCAATTTTAATATAATTTTACTGCTTCCTTTATTAGTTGTAATCTATGGAAGCGTTACCAAGCGCCCGATCTTTATTACGCTTTTGAGTTCAGCTTGGGTAGCGATGATCCTTGCCTTAATATTCCAATCTTTTTCTTTAGAAGAGGTATTTACAGGTTTTAAAAGCGGTTTTAATGTGTCGATGTCTGACATTGAATTATCAAAAGATTCGAAAGTATTAAATATATTGAATAGGGGAGGATTATATAATTTGATAGAAGGTATTGTAGTATCCTTATTGGTCTTTGCTTTTATCGGAACATTGGATGTTCTGAATGCGATAGAAGTTAGTATCCGTAAGTTGATGAGTATGATATCTAAACCATACCAACTGGTAGTAGCTTGTCTTTCAGCGACTTGGGTTACCAACCTAACAACCTCTAATCAATATGCGACAAGTTTTATTATTGGAACGGCATTCAAAGATAAGTTTGACAAAATGCGAGTGGATAGAAAAGTCCTAAGTCGATCTATTGAGGATGCTGGTACGATGATGGAGAATTTGGCTCCTTGGACGCCGTCTGGCATTTTTATGTCCCTAACGCTAGGAGTAGGTGCACTAGAATATGCACCATATCAATTTATGTCGTTATGTAATATTGTGATTGCTTACGTATTTGCATTCACAGGTATTGCTATATTTAAATCTAGAAAGTCCACAGATGAAGAAGAAAGTCGGAACCATACTTAACAATGATAAAGAAGTATATTGGGAACATAAAGGAGCCATCGTACCACCCATTTACCAAAACTCATTATTTGCATTTCAATCATGGGATGATATAGATGAGGCTTTCTCCAATATGGGAGAATCTTATGTATACTCCAGATTGCACAATCCCACGTCACGTGTTGTTGAACAGAAAATTGCGGACCTGGCAGGAGCGGAAGATGCGAAGCTTACCGGTTCAGGTATGGGCGCCATTTCTGCGGCTATTTTACATTATGTATCAGCAGGAGACCATATGATCACACTCAAAAATATCTATGGTCCAGCAAATAACTTTATAAATTCTTTTTTGAAAGAAAAATGTGGCATTACTAGCAGCTTTGTTGACGGTACACAAATAGAGAATTTTGAGAATGCAATAACAGAAAAGACCAAGCTTATTTACTTAGAATCACCCGCTTCGTTGACTTTCGAATTGCAGGATTTGGAGGCAGTGGTGAAGTTGGCTAAGGAGCGAGATATTAAGACAGTAATAGATAATACATGGGCAACTCCATTATTTCAGAAACCCATCGAGATGGGAGTAGATATATCCGTGCATTCTGTGTCTAAGTACCTTTGTGGGCATAGTGATGTTGTTGCAGGGGTAATGATTGGGCGCAAAAAAGAATTAGCTGAGATTTTAGTGAAAGAACACGCTTTACTAGGGGCTAAGACTTCGCCATTTGAGTCGTGGTTGATCTTAAGGAGTCTCAGGACTTTAGAGATAAGAATGAAAGCATTGATGGAGAGTACCGTCCAGTTCGTTAATTGGCTAGCGGCTCAAGATGGAGTGAAGAAGGTAAATTATGTTGGACACGATAGTTTCCCTCAAAAACAATTGGCAGAAAAGCAATTATCAGGATATGGCAGTTTGCTTAGTTTTGAATTGGATACTGATTCCTTGGATGAAATTAAGCAATTTGTAAATGCCTTGCATCTATTCAAATTAGGGGTAAGTTGGGGAGGCCATGAATCTCTCGTCTATGCACCTGTTATTAGTTATGTGCGAGAATTAACTCCAGCACAGTTTGCACAAATGGGCATTGTGCCAGGTCTTATTAGATTATCGATTGGATTAGAATCTGTGGATGATTTGAAAGAGGATGTGAGAAGGGCCTTAGCGACCATTTCTACCTAAGGTCCATTCCTTCTCTAAGGCTATTCCAACTTAGCGACCATTTTCACCAACCATTTTACTTACAATCAAAATCTAAAAAAGGAACCTATTAACACTACGTTATCAAAGAGATTTCAATTAAATTGCAGATTTTAAAGAATTACTTTACATTTATAAAATGGATGGTGATGGCTCCAATTGTGGTATTCGAAATACAGAAGCATTCAGGACTGATAAGATTCTAAAGATATAACTCCGTTATCTCTAAGCAACAATGAAATACTCTAATGAATACATAAAATCTGTGCATCAATATTCATCAAATCATCAAAGTGATTGATAGCATACAAATTCTGTGGTTGCTTTTACTGCTGTCAAACTTTTAATACAGAGGAAATTACAGTATGGATAAGCGAAAATATTGAGAAAACTTCAATTTTTCCTAAGTGTGTAATTGACTCAGTGCTAAATGGAAAATATCCAATGCTCGATTCTTAATTCCTTGATTAAATCAATACTTATTAGTTTTGAAAATGCAGTCAAACTACATTGGGTGGGAAGTGAAATACGTAAACACTATTAAAAAATGAAAATAGCATCTAATGATATGACACCAAAGTGGGGATTATTAAATCCATCTTAAATCACCGATTCGTTATAATTGAGTAAAAAGTATACAATGAATATTAAGACTAAAATATTTATGTCCGTTTTTGGACTAATGTTATTTGGAGAAATCAATGGACAAATAGTAACAGATAGACCGGACCAAACAGAAAGTTCCTCTACTGTAGGTAATGGTAACTTACAAGTAGAATCAGGCATACTTGTGATGTTTGATGGAGAAGCAGCACTCTCAAATCGTCAAATATTGGCACCGACGAATTTATTCCGATATGGAATAACAAAGAATTTTGAAATTAGATTATTGAGTCAATATGAAACACAGAAAAATTCTATAGAAAATGTACAGGGAATAAGCGACTTTGAGATAGGAACCAAAATTCAGATACTTAAGGATGAAAATAAAAATACTGAAATTGCTTTTCTTTCTCATTTAATATTACCAAGTGGAACTTTAGAATTGTCAAACGATAAATTTGGAACTATTAATAAACTTTCAATATCTCATGAAATAAATGACAAAATGGGAATTGGATATAATGTAGGATACAATAACTTTGGAATAGGAAATGGTGATTTAACTTACTCTATTGCATTAGGAATTGGATTAAATGATAAAGTTGGAATATACGTCGAACCATACGGTGAACTTCTTAATTTAGAAGATTATATATCAAACTTTGATGCCGGAGTCACCTATCTATTAAATGAAAATTTACAATTCGATTTTTCATTTGGAACAGGAATAAACCAAAGAATGAATTATATATCAGTAGGTTTTAGTTGGTTAACAGAAAGAGATCAATAATAGAATAAAAAAAGTTATCTCGATCGATATTAATTAAATATCCAATAATGAGATGGTTTTGCAAGCCAAATCATTAATCCTTATGAAAGAAAATAAATACAGTGACACCTAGTTTACATTTGGTATGTTTTTTGCATAAAATGAAATTGTGTTGGATTCTAAACACAAAACCTTCAATAATTTTCCCTAACCTTTAGCTTAGCTACGAAGTGATCTTAAGATTGATGGATATCTTTTATCCATTTACGTGCGCATTTTGATCGATTCTATAATGCAGAATCTTGATCGCATAAATTCTGATTCACACAATAATTACCTAAGCGCTTTTTCCAGTTTCGTTGAGATTATTCTTAGGAATACGCACGTATGGATGACATATGGAGTATTCATTGGAAATACTTAAGCGGAGTTAGGAAAGTACAGAATGTTAGTTTAGTATTTCGTTATATAAAAAAAAAGTCGGTGCTGTTCACATCCGACTTTTTTTGCCACAAACATATTATGATTTATATTAATGTGTTGTAAAAGATGTAATCAATTACCAATCAAATTTATGAAGATGATCAGGGCAATATAGTTTGATCATAAGCTTATAAAAGTAAAAGCCAGATGTGTAAACATCTGGCTTTTTCTTATCATAAAATATGGAATTGATTACATCATTCCTCCCATTCCGCCACCCGGTGGCATCATTGGAGGAGGAGAATCATCTTTCATATCATTGATTACACATTCTGTAGTCAAGATCATGCCTGCAATAGAGCCAGCATTTTCGATAGCAATTCTTGTTACTTTTGTAGGATCGATTACACCTGCTTTCTTCATATCTCCATATTCCTCTGTTCTTGCATTGTAGCCATAAGCTCCTTTCTTCTTCATTACTTCTTGTAAAACAACTGAACCGTCTACACCTGCATTTTCAGCTATAGTCCTTAATGGAGATTCAAGTGCTTTGATTACAATCTTCACCCCCATAGTTTGGTCTTCATTATCTACCTCAACCTTGCCTAAGTTTTTGATCGTTCTTATTAGAGCGACACCTCCTCCAGCTACAATTCCTTCTTCTACTGCAGCTCTAGTTGCATGCAATGCATCGTCCACACGATCTTTCTTTTCTTTCATTTCTACTTCTGTAGAAGCTCCTACATATAGTACAGCAACACCACCTGAAAGCTTTGCTAATCTTTCTTGAAGTTTTTCCTTGTCATAATCAGAAGTTGTTGTTTCGATCTGATTTTTGATCTGGCTAATTCTTCCGTTTATGGCCGCTTTCTTTCCTTTTCCATTGACAATGGTTGTATTGTCTTTATCTACTGTAATTTTCTCTGCTGAACCTAACATTTTCTCATCCGTACTTTCCAATTTGTATCCTTTTTCTTCTGAGATAACAGTACCTCCAGTGAGAATAGCGATGTCTTCTAACATGGCTTTTCTGCGGTCACCAAAACCTGGAGCTTTTACAGCTACTACTTTCAGGCCACCTCTCAATCTATTGACTACTAATAATCCTAAAGCTTGAGATTCAACATCTTCAGATATGATTAAAAGTGGTCTTCCAGCTTGAGCAGACTTTTCAAGAATTGGCACTAAGTCTTGTACATTAGATATTTTCTTATCGTAAATAAGGATGTATGGATTCTCATATTCAGTAACCATATCTTCTGAATTGGTTACGAAATAAGGGGATAAATAGCCTCTATCGAATTGCATTCCCAAAACTTCTTCTACATAAGTGTCAGTTCCTTTCGCTTCTTCTACAGTGATAACTCCATCTTTAGTTACTCTTTTCATTGCATCTGCAATCAAGTCACCGATTTCGAAATCGCTATTGGCTGAAATAGAACCTACTTGTCTGATTTTTTCAAAATCATTTCCAATAACTTCTGAGTCCTTTTTAAGGCTTGCAATTACTGATTGTACAGCTTTGTCAATACCTCTTTTTAGATCCATAGGGTTTGCTCCTGCAGCAACATATTTCATGCCTGCAGTAACCATTGCTTGAGCTAATACGGTTGCGGTAGTTGTTCCATCACCAGCTGCATCAGCGGTTTTAGAAGCGACTTCCTTTACCATTTGAGCACCCATATTTTCTACAGGGTCTTCTAATTCAACTTCTTTTGCGACAGTAACACCATCTTTCGTAATTGCCGGTGCACCAAAACTTTTTTGGATAACAACATTTCTACCTTTTGGGCCTAATGTTACCTTCACTGCATTTGCTAGAGCATCGATACCATTTTTCAGTCTAGCCCGCGCGTCTGAATCAAAAGTGATTTCCTTTGCCATTTTATCTTACAATTTTTTTGTTAGTTAATGATTGAAAATTATGATTAACCGAGAATGACTAGAATGTCATCTTCTTTCATAATTAAGTAATCTTTTCCTTCGTAGTTGATTTCTTGACCTGAGTACTTACCATAGAGTACGGTATCACCATTCTTTACAGTCATTTTGATCCCATCTTTTCCTGGTCCAACTGCTACAATTTTGCCTTTATTTGGCTTTTCTTTAGCGGTATCGGGGATAATTATTCCTCCACTTGTTTTATCATCCGCTGGAGAAGGTGAGACAACGACTCTGTCATTGATAGGTTTCATCTTCATCGAAATACAAATTTTTAGTTAGTAAATAAATCTTTTGAATACACACACTTCTTGTCATTAAGTGTGCCAATATAATATTTCTGTCATTATTGCCTATTTGTCGCAATTCTCAATATTTAAACATGATAAAACGTCATTCTAACTAGACAACATGGCATAAAAAAATCCCGCTAAGTAAAGCAGGATCTTTATTTTATTAGTTTATCCTTGACTCCTTAGAGGGATTTCACCGCCTCCGCCTAGATTGGCCACAATTATGGCAGTGATTATGCATAGTATAAATAGTGTAAATGCTAATCCCCAAGTTAATTTTTCTATAAAATCAGTAGATCTGGCTGCACCAAGCATCTGATTAGCTCCTGCTCCACCGAAAGTAGAGTCTACTCCACCTCCTTTAGGGTTTTGAATTAATACAACGCCCATCAAAAGGACGCAATTCAGAGCGATAAGTATTGTTAATAATGTTACCATCTATGTTACTTCTTTTACTTGTAAATCTTTTATTTTGGCCGCAAAGAAACCACTTTTTTGTGGAAATTTCAAAGATAACTTCTTATACATTTCAATAGCTTCCGTTTTATGTCCTTGAGTTTCAAGTAATTTAGCTAGTGGTTCTGAAGCAATGTCGTCTTTAAAGATCAGCTTGTCATTATTTTTTTTATTCTTTTTCTTCTTCTTTCTTGCTTTTTTCTCTTTACGTTCTAGATCACTTGTAAGGTCATATACAGTATTATCTACGGTATTCAGCCATTCTGTAAACGGTGATAAATCTTTAGAATTGTAATCTTCTGGTGTATATGACAACCAACGCTGGATTTTACTTTTCTTTTTACTCTTTTTCTTCTTTTTTGACTTCTTAGAAGAATCTTTCTTTGCTTTGATTTTTTTCTTTGTTTTACCTTCCTTTTCTTCCTGAAAAGCAGTCAACATTGGGTCTACCTTGGGGTCAATTTCAGATTCGTTACCTGAAAACGATCTAATTTCTTCAAAATCCTTGATTATCTCATTATTCGCTTTTTCCTTTGTATTGGATTGATCACTTAAAATAATGATCTCTTCTTTGTTTGCAATCTTCTGCAAATGTTCTTTTGTCAACTCCTTCTTTTTCAATTTCTCTTTTTTCAATTCCTCCTTGGTATTTGAGGCTAATTCAGATTGAGGGATGACTCGTTGACTGTATTCTCTTTTGACAACAGGAGGTTCAGAACTAGAAGGTTTTTTATCCTGTAAGTCTCCATTCATAGGATCTATATTTGTCATTAGATCAGCTTCTGTAGAGCTGTTTTTCTTATTAACGGGAGATTGGACCTCTTCGAGCAATTCTACTTTGAATCCTTTTTTTCTTTCCTTTTTCTTAGGCGTTTCCGAGAGTAACTCAACTTCAAACTTCTTTTTATCAGACTTTTGATCTTTTATTTCCAATTTAGGTTTTTTATAGTTCTTCTTTTTTGATTTTTTTTCGTTGTTTTTCTCCACATCCATGGCTGCAATACTTTCACTAATTGTTGATTTTTCAACTTTTGATGGCTTTTCTTCCATCCAGTTAATTAGCCGGTATATCAACCCAAAGCTTCCGGCAGCAGCTATGGCACTACCGGCTGCTACGTTAGAATTTTCATCTCCAAAAGAGTGATCTGACTCATTGGAGAAGCTCACTGCATTATCCATTTCTTCTATATCTAGCAATGCTGCATTTGACATATTTGAATTTATAACTTCATGATCAATTACTTCATTATCTATTTCATGATTTAGAATTTCATTATCTATCACTTCATCATTTAGCTCTTCTCCGCTAAATTCATCTGAATCCAATGTATCATGATCATGTGCCATGTCATTGACACTTTCTTCAAAACTAACAACCTTATTATTCTCTAATTCAATTAATTCGGTCTCCATGGGATCAACTTCATTCGTAAGAATATCTGCAGGAGATGAATTTACGTCAAAATGTGAATCTTTGGTGGTTGGATTCGAATCTTGTGGAATTTCTTCTATTATATTTTCTTCTATTGAAGAATGATCTGAACGCGTAGTAGCCATGTCCGACTCTCCAACTTGAATTTCTTTATCAGAAACAAACATTATAGCTGAGTCATCATCATCAACGGAAATGGTCGGGTTTTGGTCTTGGATTGGAAAATGACCTGGCTGTTGAAAAATGGCGGCATTTCTGAGGGCTAGATTATTTTCAGCGCCTATCGTAATTTTGGCCAATAAGGTCCGCCAATTTTGATTATAGGGAAACTTGCGTATTTGCTCTTTTACCCAATCTTTATCCAATTCGGATTGGAGTTCTTTTGATTCCAGTAATTGGTTCAATGTATACTCTTCCATGTCGACAAAGATAATAAACCGATAATAAACCAAGAGGAAATTGATAGATTTCCAAATGGATTTGGCTTTAGAAAAATGGGTTTATATAATATTTTTACTTAATATGTCTAATAACTCCTCTTTTCTGCGTCTTGAGACAGGTATTTTAGTGCCCGATTCCAACATCACCTCTCCTCCATCTTGGTTTAGAAACTTCTTGATTTGATTAATATTCACAGTAAAAGAGCGATGTACTCTGAAGAAGGCATTAGGGTCTAATAATTTTTCGATTTGATTCAAGGACTTAGAAACGATGATTTTCTGGCCGGAACAACTGTGGATGACACAATAATTGGATTCTGCTTGACAATAATTCACTTCATCTTGCCTTAATATTTCTATACCTTGGTTTGTGTGCAAAAGGATTCTTTTTGTTCGAATTGGTTTGTCCATTTCTTCAATAAGATTTTCAAGTTTTTCATAACTGAATTGATTTTGATTTCGACGAATCCGATCAATACAATCCTTCAAATCATCCCGATCGACAGGCTTTAATAGGTAGTCAACAGCTTTTGCTTTAAAAGCTCTGATTGCATATTGGTCGTAGGCGGTGACAAAGACCACATCAAAATTTATTTGTTCGCCTAAACATTCTAATAATTCAAATCCATTCATCCAAGGCATTTCTATATCAAGAAACACTAAATCCGGCTTCAGTTTATGGATGGCATTCAAACCTTCTTTTGCGGAATTACACAAGGATATCACTTCTATTTCTTGTGTACATTTATTCAATTTCGATTGTAAGGTTTCTAAAGCGGCAACTTCGTCATCTATAATAATGCTTTTGATCATATTGTTGGATTGAACTTATTGTTGTATTAAACTTATGCAAGAACTTTACTCCTTTTTAGTGGCAGGCTAATGGTCACCTTTGTGCCTTTTGATTGATTGAATGCATTGTACTTATCTTCTGTTTTCATTTTTCCACCGAGACCACTTAATTCGTTTATAAGACGGATTCTTTCTTGGGTTATTTTGACGCCATAAGATTTTCTTCTGGTTGCTGTTTTTGATTTAAAAATTTCTGCTCCTTTTCTTCCAATTCCATCATCATCAATTTCGATAATCAAATGACTTTTGGTGCTAAAAATATTTATATATAAATGACCCACCGTTTCTTTGTGAAGCAATCCGTGCCAAATAGCATTCTCTACAAAAGGTTGTAAAATCATAGGAGGTAGTTTGATTTTTTCTAAATCAATATCCGGCATTAAGTTAATCTTGAAATTAAATTTATTTGGAAAACGCATTTGCTCCATTTTTAGATAGAGTTTTAGAATTTCCAATTCGCGAGCGAGGGTAATGCTAGAGAGTTCAGAGGAATCCAGAATTTGACGTACTAATTTTGAAAATTTAGATAGATAATCTGACGCTGTTTCAGGATTATTTTTAAGTATATAATGGTCAATGGTATTCAGGCTATTGAAAAGAAAGTGAGGATTCATTTGGGATTTCAAAGCTTTCGTTTCGGCTAAGTTTATTTGTTGCTGAAGATCTGAGGTTCTTTTAATTTGATTGATTCGTAAGTTGTATAGGCAGTAAACTCCAATAAGCCCTAATAGTACAAGCATGACAATAAACCAATTCTGTTGCCAGATTGCGGGGACAATTTCTATATAAAATTTATTAGGTTGGGTATTCCAAAGTCCATCCTTATTCGTTGCATTGAGCAGGAAACTATATTTACCTGGAGGTACATTTGAGAAACTTACTAGATCATTAGATTCATTATTTATCCATTCCTCATTGATACCATCTAGTTTATATTTGTAAAGAGTTCTTGTATTATTAGAATAATCTAAGGAAGAATATTTTATCTGAAAATTCCGATCATAATAATTTAATTTGATCCCTTGTTCACCCAATATAGGGTAGACCTCTTTACCTTCTTGATTTGTAATAATTAAACTTAAAAATTCTAATTCTACAGGACTTTTATCCTCCACCATATCTTTCGGATCAAACCAATTGATTCCGTCAATTGCGCCGAAATAAAGTTTTCCATTTTCATCCTTATGGGAAGCACCTGTATTAAATTCATTACTTACTAATCCATTGTTACTATCATAAAATTGGTTGACGACATTTGGGTCGCCATGGATAAGTTTCTTCTTGACTAATTGACATATTCCCTTATTGGTACTTATCCAAAGATAATCATTGCCCTGTGGTAATATAGCATATATTACATTGTTGGGAAGACCATTAGACTTATTGATAAATTGAAAACTTTGTGAATCTTTTTCATACTTAATTAAGCCTGCTTGTTGAGTGCCTATCCAAAGATAATTTCCATCATTATACAGGGACTTTATTCTTCCATTACGACTAGATTCTATCGGTAGCACTTGTATGCTTCCAACATTATGATCGAATTCTACCACATTGCCATCTTCCAATCCCAAATAAAAGGTGTTTTCTCGATCCCCTGAAGAAATGACCCTAACATTGATATTTGCGATAGATTGAGCGGCGAGTCTCCAATCATTATCTGAGCACATTTTTGTGTTGAGATTTACTTTGACCATGCCTAGTTGATCGCATGCTAACCATAAGTGATTTTCACCGGCTTTGTGTATATCAAAGATAGATTTGCAATTCGGTAAACATGCTATTTCTTGAATCGAAGAATACTTATCATTTGCCAATAAAAGACCCCCTCCTTGAGATCCTATCCAGACCCTATTTTCATCATCATTGTAGAGAGTCAAAATTCTATTAGTGGAAATGTTGCCGATTCCAGAGGAGGATGTAGAATAATAGGTAATATCTTTTAAGTCGGAAGAAAATCTGGTCATTCCTTTACCATACGTACCGACCCAAATGTCATCATTTTTATCAGTGCATATGGATCTCACAATGTCTACTTCTATGTTGTCAGGAACTTGATCATTAGTTACCCCAAAAATGGGTTTTTGATCTGAATTGATTAGAGACACGCCGACTCCATCCGTACCGAACCAAATATTACCGTAAGAATCTTCGAAAATGCAGAGGATGTCGTTATACTTTATAGAATATTTATTTTGTGCTTCATTCCGAAACTGGATAACCTCATTGGTTTCGACTTTAAAAGCACCATCTCCAAAGGTGGCAATCCAGAGTCTTCCCATTTGATCTAGATGAATATCTTGAATGATTAGCGGTTCTTTGAGATCTGGATGTCTTTGTATATTTTCCTTATCCGTAGAAATAAAGAGACCATCTCCAAAAGTGCTTATAAGCATGTTATGGTTTGTATCAAAGATCACATCACTAACATGAGCCGATATTTGATCTTTAAAAAGCAAATTTACATAGCCACTAATTTTGTCAAAAACAAAAACTCCTCGATTGGTGGATAGATAAATTTCATTTTCAAAGTCTGTAAATTTATAAATAGAAACATTGGGTTCTATATTAAAGATCGATTCTACATCCAATCTATCTGAAGTTCGAGCTATAGTAAGTTTGTATAATCCGTGTGTAAAACTTCCCACTAAATATGCATCTTTCCCTATTTGGATTATATTGCTTGCATTGGGAATTCCAGAAACAGGTACTAATGCATTTAGTGTTTTATCGTAATATTCTAACTTGCCATTGAGAGTCGTTATCCAAAGAGTGTTCTCTGAATCAAAATAACATTTACCAAGCCGGCTATATGTTTTTGCAGTAACATCTTGGAAATACGCTTCTAGTTGGTCGAAATGGGATCCATCATATTTATTGATCCCATCTTGAGTAGCAAACCACATAAATCCAAAAGTATCTTGGGCAATACTTACAACAGAGTTTTGAGAAAGCCCCTGAGTCGTCGAAATATTTTGAAATTTGATACTCTGGCCGACTATGGAGTACCCTTTGATGATTTGTAAGCAAATTAGTAATAAAATAAGTCGGAAGGTCATGATCTTAAGTTATGCTTTTTTATCTATTTTTTTGGCCCTTATGGTAAATTGTTGGACAGTTTTGCAATATGGATTTTAATATTTAATTTTAAAATACTGAAAAATTAAGACTAATCCAATTTTCAAGAAACCTTGACAATGGAACCACATAGGTCAAATTTTAAGATGATTCTTAATAAAGTGAATATTCTTAGTATTTGTGATGATATTTAGCTTAAGATCGGTTATAATATCTATGTATCGATTGGAATTGAATATATGGTCCAAAAATCAGTGTAAGCGGCAATAATATTGAGTAAATGGCTTATGGATTTGTTAAGAAAGCGGATGAAAACAGCAAAAATTATAATATTTCATTAAAACAAGTCAATAAGTTCCTAACTTATTTGGACTTTTTAAAATTATGCAATAAATTTGAATCTTAATTAATAAAATTTTTTACAATGAACACAGGAACAGTTAAGTTCTTCAACGATGAAAAAGGATTTGGATTTATTGTCCCAGAAGATGGCAGTAAAGATATCTTTGTCCACAAAAATGGCCTTAATGATTCAATCGCTGAAGGCGATCAAGTAAGCTACGAAGTAGAAGAAGGAAGAAAAGGTCTAAATGCAGTAAATGTAACTCGAGTATAATAATACATTGAAGATATATTTTACCATGGCCCATCATTTATTGATGGGCTTTTTTTTTACCATAATTTTGACTATTTAGAGTTTCTTTCTTTTTCAAAATAATCCCTTTAGTTTTGTATTGTAGCAATTGAACAATGGAATTTTGCAACTCCCAATTTTATAACCTCATTATGTTTTCGGACATATTTAAAAAATCATTATGCTATGAAACACATTTACGCAATCATCTTTACTTTGCTATTTGGTTATCTCTTCGGACAACCGACTATTACTTCATCATGGGCACCACAAGCGGGTGACATAATTGTAGGTTTTGTTGATTCAGGTATAACGACAAATCTTTCTCCGGGAGATTCTGGGGATAACGTCGATTGGGATTTTAGTGCTATAGAAGGTACTGGAAATATAACTCCAATTGATCTTATTTACATTAATGCATCAGAAAGTGAATTTGTAAATTTATTTCCAGATGCAAATTTAGCATTACAACCCGTAGTTCCAGATCCAGAGTTTCAATTTGCTTCATTTTATCAGGTTAATGATAATATGATTATTTTATATGGAAATGCAACAGAATCTTCAAATACAATTTATAGTGATGCATTGGTTTCGATGTCTTTTCCATTAGATTTTAATGATTCATTTTCAGATGATTATGAAGGAATCACGACCTCTGATAATTTTCAATCATTTAATAGTGGAACTGCAACTCTTACCTATGATGGATTTGGAAACATCAGTACCCCTTTTGCTTCCTATTCTGATGTTTTACGAATTAAAACAGAACAAACAATAAGGGATAGCACCTCTATTTCCGAAGGAACCTACAGTCTTTCAGAGATTAATTCAACCTCTTACACATGGGTAAAAGAGAATATAAATAATAGCATTGCATCCTATGTGATTTCGTCTGGTCAATCTACAACTGTTGTAGAAGGATTGGATCCAAATATAACAGAAATACCAGAGACCATCAGTTTTACTTGGTCTAATTTGGAAGAGCCAAGTGTGGTCGTAGAACAGGAATTCTCAGATTTTAAAATTTTGAATTCTGGGCCAAACCCAACAAATGATTTGTTTTCAGTGCGACTGAATTCTGATAAAGCAAAACAACTTGATGTAGTATTAGTGAATGCATTGGGCCTTCAAGTTATGAGTAATAAGCAGCAATTACATCTCGGTGAAAATGAAATTTCTCTAGATCTAGAATCATTGCCACCGGGTCAATATACGCTACAAATAAAAGATAAATTAGCATTTCAATCTTTTCAATTAATAAAATTAAATAAGTAAATAATAAAAAAGAAGAAGTAAGAATAAGTTTTATTTTTTCAGGTTTAAATACTCAAAAATTACTTGTTGAATTTTTTACATTTTGTTAATTACATAAACCAATACCTATGGAACTTACTAAACCGTTGTTGACTTTTATATTGATAACTATGGGGTCTTCATTTCTATTTTGCCAAGATTTTATCAAAGGATCTGATATATTTTCTAAAAAGAAAACCTGCTACCTTACACTGAATGATGGAACACAAATGGAAGGAGTTATGAAAGATTTAGATCGAAAAAAAGGAAATATTGAGGAAGTTACAATAATCCCTACTGGACAAAAAAAGAAGGTTTCTTTTGAAGCGGAGGAAATCAAACATATGTATCTGAGGCCATCAGGTTTTCAAAATTTTGCAAATTCAATGGACTTCCTTTACGATGCTACACAATGGGGTGAAGATTCTGAATTAGAAAGTGAGTTAATTAAGGATGGCTATGCTTACTTTGAGCAAACGGATGTTGAGCTTAAGAAAGGTGTAAAAACTTTGCTGATGCAATTAGTGAATCCATCTTTTGAAGAAAAGATTAGAGTTTATTTTGATCCTTTTGCTCGTGAATCTATGAGTGTTGGTGTAGGAGGGTTTAAAGTCGCCGGAGGGATAGACAAATCCTATTTTGTCTTAAAAGGTGATGGCCCAGCTTATAAGATAACCAAGAAAAATTACGAAGAAGAGTTGCCTAGTCTTTTTGGAGATTGTAAAGCTTTAGGGGATTCAACAGATGCTTGGAGTAAATTCGCGGAGGCGGTGCATAAGCATGCAAAAGAATGTAAGGATTAAATTTAAAATATAAAAAAGCCATCTTTTTAAGATGGCTTTTTTTATATATAATATTATGAAGAATACTGCCTTGGCCTTATAATACCGAAGTTCATTCATAAATAAAAATGATCATATAGATTTCATTTGGTTAGAGCTTAACAAATTTATGAATTGTTGCTACTTCGGATTTCTTTGTTTCGATACTCAAAAAATAAATCCCTTATTTGAGAAATGAAACATCAAGGTTAGTAATTCGCATATTGGAATTTTCAAAAGACCAATGTTTATTACCAAGTGAATCAAAAATTTTTAGGCGTTGAATCTCATAATCAAGTCCACTTTCAATGAAAAGATTGTCTAAAACTGGATTTGGATAAATAGTAATTCTTTCATCTGTTTTAATATCGCTAATATTGGAAGTAACATCACAAGTAGATATTCCTGAATTCCTAAAAATTAGAAGTTCGTCTGATTTAACACATGAAATGAATCCTCCTCCTTCATATCCCTGAGCAATTGGGAAAAATAGCCCTCCATTTCCGCCGATTCCTTCTGTGTAATTGTCTTCAGCTGAAAAGTACCCTCTATCAAATTCAAATACTCTTCGACTTTTATCATCACTTGTAATAACTGTAGTAATGCTTTCCAGAACGATGGGATTCACATTATAAGGATGTAATGTATCACCAATTGATAGCGAGAAATCATAAGACAAAAATTCTTGATTAGTAGGATTATTATCCAAAAGAACTGTTTATATTTTTTGTTCGATGGTATCTTCCCTCATTATTCCTATTAATCCAGATGTTTGAGCAAGTGTGAAAGGACCTCCAAAGACATCAGATTGACCTGATATAATTCCAGTTCCTTTCAATTTCTTGTACTTTATATTATTCAAGATTGTATCTCCGTCAATTTCGATTCTACTACCACCAGTGATCAGAGTAATAGATTCTGGTGACCAATAAAGCAAATCCCAAAATTTATCTTCTTCTAACAGTGGCTGATATTGCCCGAAAGCGAATGTTGCAGTAAATAAAAATAGAAAGAGAGTATGGTGTTTCATAATGATTTGAATTCATTCAGTAGGTATGTTTTAAAATATATTCTAAGTTACTTAGAAAATCACCAATAAATGTAGGTTGGTTGGAGCCAATATAGAATAAATCTCCACTTAATGCTTTTTGAAGACTTATGGATACTCACCAATAATACATGCACCTTGCATTGAATATATTACAGCCACTGCACATTTTGTTCTTTGTTTTTGTCGCAAATAGGGTTAACCCAACTTATTGTCTGTCATATTTTTATGGTCAAAATTTCGCCCGACTGGATCAAATCTAATCTGATACCCAGCACACTCGTATTTGGCTATAAAGATATCACTCTTTCAGCGTTTTCGCCCGACTTCTGAATATACCATTTTATATAATTTGATAATTACTAACCTACAGTACGAGAAAGTAGAAAAGTTGGACCGAGTAATGGATCGATACTCTTAGACAGTATTGCATTATGGTTTTTGAAGATTCACTCTTTTATGATTAAGAGCTGGTTGCATTTAAATTACTAAAAATTATGTAACCCAGCAGAGCATTATTGGGCTATACAGATTTCACTTTTTCATTGTTCTTGTTATTTTTTGTTTATTTATACACAAACTTATAGAACAAAAAAAAGCTATCTTTTTAGGATTGCTTTTTTTATATTTCTTATTATTAAGAGCTTGTTAGGCGATCCATAATTTTTTTCTTCATGGCTGCAAATTCCTCTTCATTTAGTAAGCCTTGATCTTTCATTTTAGCAATGGCATTCAATTGTTCCATAAAATCTTTAGGTCCTGATTGTGCATTGCTTTTAGCTTCAGTTGCAGTATTTGAGGTGGCAGTATTCTCACTTGCTGAGTTTTTACCTACGGAATCTTGGGCCAATGTATCATCATTCATATGGGAATCATGTAGTTGAGTATCAGTTACCTGAGAGTCCGTCATTTTATCGCCACTACTTTTATTTTCAGGGCCGGAATTTGATATTGGTCCGTTCTTTTCTTCCTTCATTTGTGCCTCTAGATCTTTGGCCATTTGTTTTCCTTCTTCCATTTTTTCTTTGAAGAATTCTTTGGCTTTATCTAAATCGATATTGCTAAAGTCTCCACCTCTTCTAAAATGGTCTTTGAATACATTACCGATGGCATAAGTGGAAGCTCCAGACAACGCAGACATCGTAACTCCACCTAAAAAGGAACCAATAACCGGAATGGCTTTGACGGAACTTGCGCCCATTCGTGCCATCACAGAACCACTTATGGCTGAAATAATACTCTTCCCAGCTTGTTCATTAAAATCCATGCTATAGTTTTTGGATAATTGCCGAAGCATATCTATTTGGACAGCGGTTACTGCTACCACATCTAGAATTGGAATTGGAACAAAACCGGCACCGATAGAAAGTACCATGTGAGTTTTGATAATATTGTCAGCGTTTTCGTTATTTCCCATAAATTCTATGTTTCAATTGATGTAACAAAGATAAAACGAATAAAATTCAAAAAAATGATTGATTGGTATATTAGGTATGTTTCTTACACATGGTCAAGGGGTAGGGACCCAAAGAATCCAATAAGATTATTCACATGATCACCAATATCCACACCTAGTTTCTCGCAACCCATATAGATGGTTTCTCGATCTATTTTGGCGGCAAAAGATTTCTCTTTAAGTCTTTTCTTAATTGACTTTGCTTTGAATTCTGAATACGGGATTGGGTTAATTTTTCGATAGGCATAGAATATTCCGGATATTTCATCGCAAGCTATGAGGGCGGAAGCTAGAGGAGTTTCGGGTGGGGTAGTGAATCCATTATAGCCAAATGCATGTGCCTCAACTGCATGTATGAAATCTGTTGGGTATTCCCATTCTTTAAACCATCCTAGGGAAGGTCCTGGATGGGTTTCGGGATATTCATCATAATCCAAATCGTGTAAATAGCCTGTCAAGAACCACAAGTCTTTGTCTGCCTTATACAATTCAGCATATCCTTCCATCGCTGTGGCGACCATTAGTGCGTGAAATCTTTGGTAATCGTTATTGACGTGCTTTTCTAGAAGGGATTTGGCATCGTCTCGAGTTGGTAGAGGCATAAGTTAGATTTATGTAAATATAATCATTGATAGTTGAAATATAAATTCTTATAGTCTAATCATCTTATGTATCTTTGTTATATTATAATAAATCTATATGCAACATGCTAGGCTGACCAGAAAATTGAATCATTTAAGTGGAATAGAATTATTTAATACATCGTTGATAGCTTATCGCTTTTTTTAGGCTAAACTTCTTCTTCGGACCTTGTCTAATTTCATTCTATTCTTCTTTCAATTAAGGAGCCATTTATTAAAAGTTCTCAATAATAAAATTTGAATGTATAGATATCTAGGAGTGTTTTTTTGTTCGATTTTTTTTGTCTCTCAAATTGCGTCTCAACAAATAACAGGACAGATCACTGATGGTGTCGGCAATCCCTTGATTGGAGCTAATGTGTTTTGGGAAGGGACGACGATTGGAACCAATACAGAAACTGATGGCACCTTTATAATAGAAAATTATACAGGATTAAATCGGACTTTGGTGTTTTCTTACATAGGATATAAAGAGGAGAGAATAAAGGTAGGAGAGCTTGATCGATTGGATTTAAGTATGATAGAAGACTATACTTTAGAAGAAATCCAAATTAGCGAGAAGGAAAAAGCTACGCGATTCGCAGATTCAGCAGCCAAAATAGAAGTGATTGGAAGAAATGAAATTGAACGTGCTGCCTGTTGTAGTCTAGCTGGTTGTTTCAGTACAAATTCTAATGTTGAGGCAGCCACGACTAATGTAATTACAGATGCGAAAGAGTTGCAAATACTAGGATTATCTGGAGTATATAACCAAGTGCTATTTGATGATATGCCATTGATTCAAGGATTAGCTTTTCAATATGGAAGTGGTTCTTACCCAGGGACAATGATCAATAATATCTTTGTAGCAAAAGGAGCGAACTCAGTATTGCAAGGGGGACAAAGTATAAGTGGTCAAATCAATATTCTTCCCTATAATTCTGAAGATGTAGTAAAATTATTTTTGAATGGATTTGTCACTTCTTTTGGAGACATGCAGTATAATGTAAATTACAGTGTCAAAGGAAAAAAATCAAATAACTTTACGACCGCCCATTTGACTACACCAGCTAATTTAAGGGATAAGGATAGGGATGGATTTAGAGATATTGTTCGTACAAATAGAATTAGTTTTTTTAATAAGTTTGTTTTCGATGATCCTGATAAAGATGGAATAAAATTGCAATTAGGTTTACGGTTTTGGAAGGAGGAAAGGGAAGGAGGTCAAATGGATTTTGATGCAGATCAAGATTTGGGTAGTAACACCATCTACGGTCAACATGTGGATTTGAATCAACTTGAGGCCTATCTCAAAGCGAACAGAAAAATTACAGACGATTTCTCGATCAGCTTCCAAGCATCTGTCTTTGGGCACAATCAGATTTCTCATTTTGGGATTAAGCAATATGATGCTGATCAGACCAATATAACCTCCAATCTTTTCTTCGATTACTTCTATGGTAAAAATGACAATAATCTAAAATTTGGGTTGGCTGCAATCAAAAATACCATTAATGAGGAAATCAAATTTTTAGATGAAATTAGTTTCTTAACCTATGATGGAATTTATTTGCAACAATATTTCTTGCCAGGTGCCTATGCAGAGCATACAATAAATCTAGAAAAAATTACACTGATTACTGGATTAAGAGCGGATATATATGATGAGATCGGTGTAAAATTTGTTCCTCGATTATTGCTAAGATATAAATTGAGCGAGCAATCTGATCTTAGATTATCTGTCGGTAAGGGTGTCCGTATACCTCACATTTTTTCAGAGAGAATCAACTTATTATCGAGTAATCGTGATGTGATTTTTGAAGATGAAATATTCTCAGAAGAAGCGGTTAACATTGGAGCGAATTATATTCACTCTATTTTTTTGGAAAACATAGATATCACCTTGTCCGCGGATGCATATTATACAATTTTCCAAAATCAAGTTATTCCAGATTATGATCGCGCCATTGGAAAAGCTTATGTTTCTAATTTTTATGGCAAAAGTGCTTCAGAGAGCATTCAATTTGAGTCTAAATTTGAATTTTTCACCCAGTATGATTTGAAATTGGCTTACAATTATTTGAATTTATACCAAGAGCGGGAAGGCGTACAAATTGAACAGCCATTCGTACCTAGGCATAAAGTTTTAGTTAGCAATTCATTTTCAACGGCAGATGATGACTGGCAGTTTGATCTTAGCTACAAATGGTTCTCACAAAAGAGATTGCCCAATACAACAGATTATCCGATGTCCTATCAAATTGCAGATTATTCTGAAGCATATGGTTTGCTCAATATGCAAATTACAAAGCGATGGTATAGCTTTGAATTGTATGGTGGGATAGAAAATATAATGGACTTTAGACAAGAATTCCCGATTCTTGCGTCGGATGATCCATTTGGACCATACTTTGATCCGTCATTTAATTGGGGTCCGACTAAGGGTAGGGAAGTCTATATGGGGTTCAGGTATAATTTAGAATAAAGGATCTACAATAAAATTTTAGGCTTTACAAATTAGATTTTTTCATAATACAGAGATGATACAATTGCTTAGCATTTTGTCTCTGTTCCATACTTTACTAATACTTAATCTTGAAGTGATCATTCCATGCTTCAAAATAAATGAGTCTAAATTAACAAAAGTATCAATGGATTATCCAAGATTGAAAAGCTTTGTATTTGCCAAAGCAAAGGAAAATAAAGAGTTGGCTATCAATGGTCTAAAAGTAAAATACGTAATGCTATTTTAGGGTCGCATCATGTTGGGCAGATTGATACAAATTTTTTTTCCAAATATCTCTAACTTTACCGAAGCGACTCAATTTGATTCCTGCCTGAATAAAAGGTTTTTTATAGGCATAGAAGCAACATTAAGAATTGTCCTTCAATGCTCAAATCAATAGGGGATATACAGATCACCTCATTATAAGAATTCGATTGCTCACCTGGGTCTGAAGAATTTTGCTCTATAAATAAGGACAAAAGTTTTGTAAGCAGGAACTGTGAATTTGGATATATATATTCGGATTGTCGAGCTTTTCTAGAAGATTCTAGGGATGTATTAAACCAACCCATTAATTGTGTGGTTTACCCATATGTTGGGGAATGGTCAAATTGGGAAGAAAAGGTATCGAATCATCAGTCTATATTGGAATCTGTATTAGAATATGAATTAAAGATGCTACAAAACATGATTTCCGAGGCACTCAACCTAATAAGAGCTAATCTTTAACATATATCTTATTTGTATGATGTGTTAGAGAAGATTTTTAGTAATATTTAAGGGTTGATAACTAGTATTTTAGTTTTGATTTACTAATTTTGGCCTAATTATGAATCCTAAATCATATCTAGATTAATCTTGGTATTAATCTTGTTTCCACAAATAAGTCAATAGGTTTAACAGGAATAACATTGCAGGATAAGTGTATGCCCTAAACTTATTAATACTTAATACTTAACACTTACACACATCATGAGAATTTTCCAAATACTCCTTGTAGGCGTATTATGCCTATACGTTGCCTCTGTGAATGCCCAATGTCCAAGAGAGCAAGTCATACTCGACTATAATAACATTTACCTACCGGCTTCATTTGATTTAAATGAATTGGCATGGACAGGCAATATATCAACTTGCAATAAAGGCACTTATGCTACATCTGTGAATCAAAAAATGCTTACAAAAATCAACTATTACAGAAATCTTTGCGATCTAAATGATGATGTCGTTTTCAGCAGTACTCTAAATTCGAATTGTCAGGAAGCTGCTTTGATGCAAGAGGCTAATAATTCCTTGAGTCATTGCACTGGAACTGCTGGTGCTCCTTGTAATACTTGGTCATGTACTACGTCCAATGGAATCCAAGCATCTTCTAGTTCTAATTTAGCATGGGGGTCTTGGTACTCATTTGATCCTATAGACATGTATATGCAAGATGCAGGTGCAGGGAATGAAGCAGTGGGGCACAGAAGGTGGCTTTTGTATTCCAAAGCTAAAACTTTTGGAAATGGAATGACGGATAACAGAAACGTACTTTGGGTTTTTGGTAACGGAGCTAATGCGCATGCAAATAGTAGACCTTATATTGCTTATCCTCCGGGGGACTACATAGTTCAGGATTTAGTATATTCTAGATGGTCATTCGGTGTTCCAAATGCTACATTCACTAATGCTTCTGTCACGATGACAGACGATAATGGTAATAATATTCCAGTAAATATTATTTATAATCTGTCAACAGGCTTTGGCAACAGAAGTATAGTCTGGGAACCTTCAGGGGTTGTCACCAATGATATTGTAGACAGAGAATATCATGTAACTGTAAACAACATTGCAGGTTCAACTCAATCTAGTTACACGTATACGGTAACGATTGTACCGAATGTATATCCACCAAATTGTGCTAATGGGGAAGTATGGAATTCGACAACTTGTGCATGTGTTCCTAATGTAAATTGTCCTTCTAATATAGCCGTCAACACTGGATCAATATCCGGTACTTATGAGGCAAATTCATTGATAACGAGCAACGGACAGGTACAAAGCGGTAATACAGGAACCTTCGAAAGTGGAGATGTGATATGTCTAGAAAATGGTTTTGTGGCCAATCAGAATGGAAATTTCAATGCATTCATTATATATAATCCTTGTGTAAATCTCAATGAGCCAACTCCACCGAGTAGCTTCAAGACAACTAATGGAGATAATATTTCCAATGTTATAAAATTAGCACCACCTTTGGTCGAATGAAATTAGCTGCTGTAGATAGTGGATCTAATGCCATTAGACTTTAAATTGTCAAAGTTTTTGAGCAGGATGAATTGGTGAGTTTCAAAAAGTTGGAATATCTTCGTTTCCCACTACTACTTGGAGAAGAAGTTTTTAGTCAAGGCACGATATCTAAATCCAACCTTATTGAAATTCGAGAAGCTTATGCAGACTTTCAATAATTTAATGGACTTATACGAAGTAGTTGGTCAAAAGGTTGTGGCAACATCAGACATGCGTAAAGCCAAAAGGAAAGCGGATTACAGGTCAAATAAATGAAAAGATTGTATTGGATATTGATATAACTTCGGGTAAAAGTGAAGCCCAAATATTATATAAATGAATCATCCTTCGTCTAAAAGAAAAAAATTATATCCATATCGATGTAGGAGGTGGTAGCACTGAATTAAATGTTTTTGAAGGCCGTAAGTTAATATAGAGTAATTCTTTTAAGATATGGTCGGTAAGAAAGTGGACCCTTGAACAAAGGAGTAAGTCTTTTAAAAATATGAAAAAATGGATACATAATCAAAAGTCTAAAAAATAAAAATTTCATTAGTATTGGTACTGGTGGAAACATTTATAAGTTATACAACCTTGCTAATAAAGCAAATATCTTAACGATTTCATATTCCGAGCTCAAAGCTTTGAGAGCCTATGTGAATGAATTTTCCTATAGGCAAAGAATCAGTATTCTAAAGTTAAATCCAGATCGAGCGGATGTAATCATTCCAGCTTCAGACATTTATATAAAAGTTATGTAGGAGATCAAGAGTGACTATATTATTTTACCTAAAGTGGGTATAAAAGACGGACTTGTCTACGAGTTGTTTGAGGTAATATCTAAGAAAAGTATTGATCAGATCGAATTTTTATAGGAGGACTAGGATTGTTGTTTTTTATTTTATTCGAATTCATATTTCCAGTGCTGAAGTACTAGGCTATTCATATGTAAAGCACTAGGTTATTATAATTTAGAGGTGGGCTATTGATATTCATATGCGATCAAATCTTAAATATTCCAATTCTATAATCATACGTATACGTATTGGGCAATTCATATTTGATGACATTGGCACCATCTAGTCGGGTCGGCACATCTTTAAACTCATATTCAATATTCAAAAATAATCTATGAGTAGCATTTAGAATCATGAGTCATTATGGCTAATAATTGAAATAAATTCAGGATTTTTAGAGGATGTTCACAGAATACACGAAATACGATGCACTGGGTTTGGCAGAACTCATTAAGAATAAAGAAGTAACTGCTGAAGAAGTGCTGCAAGCAGCCATAGATCAGGTCGATAAATTAAATCCTTATTTAAATGCGGTGATCCACCATGACGGAGAGCAGGCCAGGAAAATTATCAATGATCAAAAAAAGGAAGGGCTCTTTTCAGGAGTTCCATTTTTAATTAAAGATCTAACTGCGGTGCTAAAGGATGTACCAATGACTATGGGGTCGAGAGGAATCAATTGGGTGCCAGATTATGACTCTGTACACGTAGAACGATGGAAGTCTACAGGCGTTAGTATTTTGGGAAAAACGAATACACCAGAACTCGGATTGATTATCACGACAGAACCGAAGGCTCACGGTCCTTGTCATAATCCTCACAAACAAGGATATAGTACGGGCGGTTCTTCTGGAGGCAGCGCATGTGCTGTGGCTTCCGGAATGGTCCCAATAGCATCTGGCGGAGACGGTGGCGGATCCATTAGATTTCCTTCATCGTGGTGTGGGGTCTTTGGGTTGAAACCATCTAGGGGACTGAATCCACTACAACCTGATTATGGTCAAGCATGGAGTGGGGCAGTTGCAGATCATATATTGAGCAGGACGGTTAGAGATAGTGCTGCTATGTTAGATGCTACGGCCGGGTACGCATCGGGCGGTCCTTATAAAGTAGATAAAGACAGAAGTGGATACTTAAATGCTGCAAGTAAAGATCCTGTAAAATTGAGAATTGGTTTGTCAAGAATACCACTGATTGAAGGGACTCCTTTAGATTTGGAAGTTATGGATGTATTGGATCAAACGGCTAAAACCTTGCAAGATATGGGGCATATTGTCGAAGAGTGTGAGCCACAAATAAATAAGGATCTATTTTGGAGGGATTTTATTACTGTGATTTCTGGTCATGTGGCAAGAGATTATGACTATCTCAAAGAGAAGTTTGGTAATGATGCGGTCAAGAAGTTAGAACCCGCTACTATCAATAGTGCTAAATTTGGAAAGGCCCTTACTGTAAATCAATTTTTAGAGGCCTTAGAAGGATGGCATAAATCTTCTATGGTTATGGGCGATTATTTGTCAGAATACAATATGATGTTGTGTCCCACTACTCCGATCACTGCTACCAAACATGGCGTCTTACCGATGTCGGCTTTCGAAGAGAAATTAATGTTAGCCAATGCGTCTCTGGCATTCACAGGCGTTAATAAATTATTGTGGAAATCCAGTTTCTTAGAGCATTTTATGCTTCCAATATTAAGTAAAATGTGTTATACGGTATTGGGTAATGTAACAGGGTTGCCATGTATGTCTGTGCCTTTAGCCATGTCAAGTGAGGGATTGCCTATTGGAATGCAATTCGTTGGAAGGATGGGTGATGAGGCAAGGCTATTTTCTTTGGCGGGTCAAATGGAGAGAGCGGGATTGTTTTCTTGCTCTACAGTGGCTGTTTAGTGATGATGATTTTTGATTCTCGATTATTAATTCTTGATTCTCGGATTATAAGTTTATTTTTTATGGAATAAAACGAGTAGGGTTCCTAAGAGAAATCCAGCTATCAACCCATCTAAATGCGCTGCATTATCTACTCCCGATTAAAAGAGCCCCAAGATTATACTATATCCTGCGTAAAGCCCTAGAAATAACCTTGATATAAATAACATGTTTTCTTCTAATGCTTTAAAGAAAATAACTAAGAAAATAATATGGTGAATATTTATAATTTCAATAATCACATGATTAAAGTGAAAGATCCTAAAAGCGTCTTGGAATCACCTTACGTGGAAGAGCTAATGGAAATCGATGGAGCCCAATATTATGATGAGAGGTTTAGATGGAGAAAATATTGGCATTGAAACATACGCGGAATGGTTTAAAAGAAATATTCGCATTTACTCGAATGTGCTGGATCTAACAGAAGAAGAGGATATAATCATGATTATTTTTGGGACATCGCATATCCGCCTATTACATTTATTTTTTCAAGATAATCCTGACTATACGCTTGTACCAATACTCGAATATTTAAAATAGGAATGATAGAATTAGCTCACTTTCAAATTTGAATTTTCACACCTATTTATTACATAAGTGACCCAATGGTACAATTTTACGTCTTAAAATAAAGTAAAATATGAGTGAATTAGAAGTATTCCAAGCAACTCCAGAAGCCAAATCAAAAGCCAAACAACTAAGAATATTCGCAATGCTTGCATGGCTGCTTGCAATGGCGGGACAAGCTTTTGCCATATTCAAGTTAATCAGCGATGAAACTTTGATCATGCTGATTGTCGCTATTGTGGTCATTTTGATTCTTGCCATTACCGGTTCTACGCTCTGGAAGAAAGCCAATAAATTAGATCCTGCTTCTGAGGCAGATTCCACTAAATTCTTTATTCAGAATCAATTAGGTGCGATCATGGGTGTACTTGCATTTCTACCTATGGTCCTATTTATTCTGACAAATAAAAACATTAATGGTAAAACCAAAGGAATTGCTGGAAGTATAGCAGCCGTAGCCATGGTAGCAGCGGGTATCACGGGTGCTGATTTCAATCCTCCTTCTGTGGAGAAGTACTCTAAGGAAATAAATGAGCAAAATGAAGCAGCCAAAAATTTGGGCATTGATACTGGGAATGTTTTTTGGTCAACAGCGGGTAACAAATATCACGCTTATGATGACTGTCAATACATCAAGGGTAAGAAACTTAGCCATGGTAGCATCAAAGAATCATGGGATCAAAAGGGTATTTCTGAACTGTGTAAAGTTTGCAAGAAAAGAGCGGCTAAATCTGTTGTGCCATCTGACGTCAAAGAGTTGATTGACGTTGAACAATAAGTAGATTACTTTTGCCTTTTTTACAACTAGTGTTTAGATAAAGTACTAAAACATGAATTTTTAATTTGCGCCTTGCATTGAGATAAGGAAGACTTTATTGATTTCAAAATAATTTTTTTGTTGATGTTACTTTTTTCAATGGAAGAAAAAGAAACCAAGAAATTCTAGTCTAAAAAAAAATCATTCCGTTCAAACAGTTTTTAGATAAGCTTCCCTTAGGTAAGGCTGGATACTAATATCATGACTGATTTTTACATTTTTTTTCTTTCATTTTCAATTCTAGCTTCAATTTACCTAAGAAGAATCAATTTAAAAATATAAGATTGGAGTAGTCTTTGTGACTTTTTTTTAAAATTACTATATTATATAAGCCACTCATTAAATGAGATACATTCAAGTAAATATTGAGGGCATTGGATTTTTGATCGATTACTCTTCTTCCCTTATTATTGAATATTACGAGACGACCAATCTCAAAAGAACTTTCTATTTGTAGCAATCCGTTAGTTGTATATATGAGAATTGGTTTTCATCCATATCAGATTGATGTAAAGATGAAGTTAAATCACCCTCTTTTGAAATTTTAAAAATAAAGCCATCGCTTATTTCACTCTTTGGCGTTGAATCTATTCTTACCGCTATAAAAATATCATTTTTTATATCACTATCTATAGAATGGATAAAGCAATTGCTAAGGGGAATATCTTTGGACTATATGGAATTATTATTTGGGTCTTGTTTTCCAACCACAATTTGCAGTAGTTCTTCTTCCTTAGACATCACCACACTTATCTTATTGTCCTCTTTATTGATAGAAGAAAACATCTTGCTTGAAAATGAAGTTGTACCCTCATAGGTATAGCTTATATCTTCGCTTATTGTCGTTTTAAATTGATTATACCCAGTTTTACCATTTACAATAGGTAATTATATCCAGAACCAACACAAGCCATATTCTCTTCGTCTGTAACATGACAATTATAATTTCTTGCCCCTACATTAAAGGTCGAACAACTTTCTTTAATCCAAATTTCATCTTCATTTTCATCTATTAAAAATAGAGATTCATTGCATGGCTGAGGCCGTTCGAAAATCGAGATAAAGCATTATCTTTTTATAGAAGGTAGATATAACGCATCATGTCAATAATCTCCTATATTTAAATTAAACAATTCAAATTTGATAATTAAGCCGTTTTGATCTAGTTGGGCTTTATGATTATTTGTCTTTTTCTTTTTGTCATCTTCGTGTATACCCAAAAATTCGTAGACTCCTTTAGATTCATTATAAAAGACCACGTCGGGAAATGGTCGCAATCCTTCCTTTACCTTGTATGAACGTATCCAAATCCTGGAACTTTTAAAGATTGAATCTTGTTCAACTTTGTTCAATTAGTGTTGGTTCTCAAAAGGCTGTTGTTTATGCCTAAGCTATCAAAATTTACAAGCAAGAAATAATAATGATCTTCGTAAGATTTAAAATCTTTGATATGAGAGTCAATGTTTTCACCATTAGAATATGTTGTAATATTTTTAGATTGAGCTGAAGATGCTAGTGACAAAAATCCAATAATTGATAGGCTTATAAAATTGTATATTAGTATCATGGCTAGAATTTATAGTTCAATACATCTATATAGTAATTATTTAGCATTAGGCATCAAAATAATATTAGTAAAAATCAGCACTAACAATGGTCATAGGGACACCTAAATATTTAAAAAATAGCTTAATTTTAGAGTTGTTGGCATTGTAATAAAGTAATCAATATTAATAGACAAGATGAAAGTATCTATGTAAGTATCTATGTATTTGGGACATTTTCAACGATGTTACAGCATATATCGTATCAAAGATTTTCATAAATAAAAAAATCGAAACATATTTGATAAAAGAAATGGATAGTATTCCAATAGTAGTTTGCGGTTTTCCAAAGAGCGGAACTACATGGGTAGCTAGGTTGATCGGCAGCTTGTTATCATGTCCTGTCAAAGGCTATTTGGGATTTGAAGGGAAGGCCTTAGCGACCGAAGGGTTGGATCGAAGTTCTAAATATACCTGTTACAAATCGCATGGCGGATTGGAGGAAATTAGAAGCCATTATCCAAATATTCAATATCTAGTATATGTCGTGCGTGATCCTAGAGATGTGATTGTTTCTGCTGCATACCATTTCGAATTTTTACCAAAAATGGCTATTCCCATTCGGAATAAATTAAAGCGAATCACGATTGTAAATGAATGGTTCAAAAAATTAGTTCGGTCAAGAGTTTCACATTCAAAGAGAATTGAGTTTGCTAAAAACATGATCTTAGAAGGTAGCCCTGATTATCCGGGATGTAAGTTTTCTTGGATTGACCACGTATACCAATTTCAAAAACCTGAAATTCTAGTTTTGCAGTATGAAAACTTGTTAGCAAATCAAAAAAATGAATGTCATCGCATTATGAATTTTATTGGTGAGCATTTGGATGAAGATCATATCTCTAAAGCCATCGCTTCAGAATCGTTTGAAATTAAGAAGCAACAATTCAAGCAAGCAAACGAGACCAAGAAATATGCGCATCTTAGAAGTGGGAAAAGTGGAACTTGGAAAGCTGAATTGTCGCCATCAATACTAAAGGAATTAAGGGGGCAAATTGGGCCCAAGATGGCATCTTATGGATATGTTTGATAAATAAAGAAATATCTTTTGTCAACGCTTTATAGTTTCTTCAGTATCTATATTATTCAGGGGCAAGGATCATTTTCATCATTATTTGCCATAATTTTTTAGAATATTCTATCTAATTAAAATCACGCTCCCTGAATGTAAATAACGTTTTTCTTAAATATAATTTATTTCTACTCGATACACATAAGTCGCTGAAACCAATTCTTTATTATCCATCTTTCCATCCCAGCAATCCGAAAAATGACTGGATGGAAATCACTTGAAGAGGAGATGAGTTCCGCTTGGCGACTGAAAATTGAGATGTTTATGTTTTTGATTGGTCTCAATGAGTTAAAACCCCCGACTTCAGTCGGGAAAATCTTCTTTATTCTTTAATAAAATACTTTCTGCAAGTTTCCGAATCTCTTCCCACGGTGACGTATCTAAGGATTTTACATTCCAAATATCAGTATCTCCCTTATTATTCAAATCATCCAACAGAGAATTTAGGCTTTCAATTTCTTCTAATTTTTGGTTAATTCTTCCTTTCAAAGCAATGAAAGCATCATTAAATTCAATCGCAAGTTCATCCACCGAAGGATAAGTACCTAATTTCTTAAGATACTTAATCTGATCTCCTGATGATAACGATAAGTTCTCTATCGTTTTTAATATTTCTGAAATATCCATCATATTTATCTGATAATTCCACCTAAATCACCATTGTATCCTTTTACTGTGTTTTCTGCCCCAGGCATCAAAACTTTGTCTATGCAGCACCATTCCTAAATCATTGGTGACCACTGCCACAGAACCCAAATAGTCACTATAGGTATAATATTCTTGAGGCGCACCTCCATTTTCCTGGACTATAATAACACCCCCGCCAATGTAATGAATATCTCTTGTGACTCCCTGACTTATTTCTCTTTCAAATGAACCGACATAATATCTTTCATAAATAGTCTCATCATTATCTTTGGAAAGCTTAGCATAATAGA
>Ga0209828_1000509_pt1 | contig 36838 bp, 33 predicted proteins | sample MaitaG_FD_187429 | JGI IMG/M metagenome (GOLD analysis project Ga0209828, IMG submission 187429) | Marine algal microbial communities from Maine, USA - Maine_Asex2 metaG (SPAdes) (version 2) | ecosystem: Host-associated > Algae > Red algae > Unclassified | place: Maine, USA | collected 2015-01-05
ACAAAATAAAGTCAAAAGAAAACAATATAAAACCAAAAAAGGCAGTGATATAAAATCACTACCTTTAGATTATTAATTCTGTATCGCTATTTTAGGACGTCACATATAGATTTTAGGATAGTGTCGATAATGTAAGAATTAATTGTTTTTTTTATTTATCACGGCTTAATACTTTATATTCTTCATAACATTGGCTAATTGCATCGAGCATTTGTAGGTCGTTAGCCCTATTAATAAAATCTTTAGAGTAGTTACACTGCGATACAATTTCGTCTAAATCTATTTTAGTAAGCTGCAGTAAAACCATTAATGTTTCTCTATCAAAACGAGACGCTAAAAGATTTCTAATCTCATCGTCTTTTTTCATTTGTTTAAGCTTCCTTAATGCTGTACCTTTTCTACTAAAAGTATTGTAGAGAAAATCTAACGGATTAAATATGGAGCCTAAAACTTTACTAATTGTAGTTGGTGATTTATTACTACCAGCTTCATAGCCTGTACTCAAGCCAGAAATGCTGTAACGGTAATTAGTGTTAACTTGAACCTGTTTAATATCTAGCTCTAAATAGCCTGTAAGTTTTAATTCGTTTACAACTACTTCCTCTAAGGCTAATGCTAATTCCGTTAATGTAATTTTAGAACTTCCAAACTTAAGCCAATCGTTTGTTACACGAACTTTAATAGATTTATAACCAACGTAAGTTAAATGCAATGTATCGTTTACTTTAGCTTTAAGTATAAATTCTCCTTCAGTATTTGTAGAAGTACCAATAACTTGATTAAGGTTAACAATATTTACACTCTCTATAGGAGCACTTGTTTGAGAATCTATAATAACACCTTCAACGGTTTCTTTTTTTATTTTATTATTTGCTTCATCTTCTTGCGCAAAACCTAAAGATGAGGTTATAATAAAAAAAAATAAGACTAGAAAGTATTTCATTGTTGTTTATAATAGAGTATAAAAATACTAAAGAAAAAGCTAAAACTATAGTATTAAGTTAATGTTTTGAGTAAATATTAACAAATACAATTCTTGTTTTATTTTAAAAAAATATAATTAACATATTATTTTTGTTTTGTATTGCATATTAATTTCTAGTTTAATTTGAAGAAATCAATGTGTTGGACTTATGGGTTAAACTCAGCGATAATTTCAATCGTAAAAAAATCTTTTTTTTCTATTGATTTGTCTACCAATCTATAGGGAAATAATCTTTTAAAAACTTACCACACCAGTGTTTACCAGTATTAATACCATCTATTAACGGATCCATAACACGCGCTGCACCATCTACAATATCTAAAGGTGGTTGGAAATCGTGTACATCTACTTTCTTTTTAGATAAGGCTGCAGGATCTTCATCTGTAACCCAACCTGTATCTACTGCATTCATGTAAATACCAGATTTTGCAAAAGTTGCTGCAGAGGTATGCGTTAGCATATTTAAAGCCGCTTTTGCCATATTTGTATGTGGATGTCTGTCTTCTTTTTTAAAACGATGAAACTTGCCTTCCATTGCAGATACATTAATTATGTGTTTTTTACCTGTTTTTTCTTTCATCATTACATTAGACAATCGATTACACAACACAAAAGGTGCAACTGCATTAACAAGCTGTACTTCTACCATTTCGGTAGTTTCAATTTCGCCTAATTTTAGTCGCCAACTGTTGGTTTTACGTAAATCTACTTGTTGTAAATCTGCATCCAATTCGCCTTCTGGAAAAACTTCAGTTGTTTGCAAAGAATTATCGAAACTATAAGGAATTTGAGACAATTCTGCAGAATTTCTAAGTCCTACACCAGGTTCTGGGCCATGCCAAGTTACTGGTAACACATTGTTATTATCTGTTTTTGAAGGACCAACACTTAATTTTAATAGTTCTTCTAAACAACTTTCATGATCTTGCAATAAAGTTTGAGCTAGCTTTGGTAATTTATCGATAGGTAGCTTTTCATTTTCCATTAAATGAAAATAAAAACCTGAAGGTCTTCTTACCGTTTGTGCAGCATTATTTACTAAAATATCTAATCGATCGTATTTTTGTTCTATATAGTTACAGAAAATTTCCACACTTGGAATATGTCTTAAATCAAGACCATGAATATGTAAACGATCGCTCCACGTTTTGTAATCGTCTTCTTTGGAAAACCGAATAGCAGAATCTGCTGGAAATCTTGTTGTTGCTACAACCGTTGCACCAGAACGCAGTAACATAAGGGTAATATGATAGCCTATTTTTAATCGAGAACCTGTAATAACTGCAACTTGATCCTTTAAATCTGTAGTTTGAAAACGTTTAGCATAGTTTAAATCGCCACAATCTTTACACATAGTATCGTAAAAATGATGCAGTTTTGTATAAATTGCTTTACAAACATAACAGTTTCTTGGCGATTTTAATTCTGGAGTATCTTCTAAACATTCTGTTGCTGCTAATAATTTTGGTGCCACAAATAGCGATGCTTCTCGTGCAGAACGAATACCAGTAGTTTTTCTCGCGTGCTTGTCGCTTTCAATTATTTTACGCTTTGCTGCTTTTTTAGCGTCTTTGCGTCTGCGTTTAAACTCATGACGGTTTGGTCGAGATAATTCGCCTGCCACTTTATACAAAGCAACACGTTGCGGTTCTGGTAGTTCGAAAAGCTTATTGGTATCTTCTAATAGTTTTTGAAGTGTAATGATACAAGCTTCTATGTCTAGATTTTTATCCTTAATTTTCATTAAACTATACGTTTTTATTCTTTTTAAACTCTACTTTTTTTTCATTTAAAACATTAGTTTGTGCTATGTAATTTGCCAAAATCTTATCTACTAATTCCTCTTTTGTTAAATGATGGAATATGGTTTTAACTCTCCCTTTTAAAGTTTCATCTATATCTCGATTAGGCTTTGCTTTAAAAATTTTTTTAGCCCATAATAGCATATTGTTATCTGCTATACTATTTGCATCTGGCTTTTTAAAAGGCGTAAAACTAATATCTAATTCTTTTTCAAAATCTCTAATATCTTCTCTTTCTTCTTTTTGAATAATGGTTAACGCTAAACCATTTGCTCCTGCCCTAGCTGTACGTCCACTTCTATGTACATAAGCTTCGTAAGTATCTGGTAAATGGTAATTTATAACCCAAGACAAATTTTTTACATCAATACCACGAGCTGCTAAATCTGTGGCTACTAAAAGGTCTATATAGCCTTCTCTAAATTGTCCCATAATTCGATCTCGAATACCTTGTGTTAGGCTTCCGTGAATAGCTCCAGAGGAGAATTTATTAATAGCAAGTTTTTTAGCTAATTTGTTTACTGCTGCTTTAGTTTTACAGAAAATAATACCACGTTGTCCTTCATTCGAATTTAAAAAATGAAGCAAAACTTCAAGTTTTTCTATAGGTTCTACAACTATATATTGGTGGTTTATACCTTGATGACCAAGCGTTTCCATATTGGCTTCAATATGTATAACGTTTTTAGACATATAATTTTTAACCATTTGCTTAATGGTTCCTGGCATTGTAGCAGTAAACAATAGCGTTCTTCTGCTTTTAGGTAGAGATTTAATAATAGTATCTATGCCTGTTTTATGGGCATTTAACATTTCGTCTGCTTCATCTAATATAAAATAAGTAATGTCTTTTACGTTTATAGCGTTGCGTTTTATTAAATCTGCCAAACGTCCTGGTGTTGCAACTATTATGTGCGTTGTTGCTTTTAATCTTTCTATTTGTGGCTTAATTGGTATACCACCAAATAAACCTGCAATTGAAATAGTTAAACTGTCAGCATTAAAAGTATCTAAGTTTTTTAAAATCTGTTGCCCTAATTCTCTTGTTGGTGCAAGAATAACAGCTTGAATAGTTTTCGTTTCTACGTCTATTAGTTGCAATAATGGTAAACCAAACGCAGCAGTTTTACCTGTTCCTGTTTTTGCTAAAGCAACAACGTCTTCTTTCTGGTTTAAAATAATAGGAATTACTTTTTCTTGAATATCTGTTGGTACAGATATTTTTAAAGTAGCTAAATGCTCTTGTAGTGGCTTATAAATTCCAATATCTAAAAACTGTATTGACATAAATTATTTTTTGGTAAAGATAATCACACTTTTTGGAGTGCAAACTATAGCGCATAAAAAAAGCCTATCTTTATAGATAGGCTCTTTACTTGAAAAATATATGAATATATCTTAGATAACTTTTACGTTAACCGCGTTTAATCCTTTGTTTCCTTCTTGTAAATCGAATTCAACTTGGTCACCTTCTCTAATCTCATCGATTAATCCTGAAATGTGAACGAAATGATCTTTGTCTACACCTTCTTCAGTGATAAATCCAAATCCTTTTGTGTCGTTGAAAAATTTTACTGTTCCTGTACTCATTGTAATTTAATTTAATTTATTAATACTTATTAGATTTCAAAGATAATGCCAATTTTTAACAATATCAATATTTAAGTATAAAATTAAATAAAACTATTTTAAATAATTGTTTATAACGCTCTAATTGTGAAACCTATAAGTAATAATTTAGGCTTTTTAAAAATTACTAAATTAAGTGTTAAAGGTTTATTTAGTAGGGTTTTTAATAAATAGACCTTTTATTTTTAATTAAAAAAAACTTGCCTTTCGTTTAACCGAATTATTTGATAATAAATTGAATTAAATTACAAAAACATTCTCGAAAACGCTTATAAACTCACCAATTTTAAAAAAATAAGGGAAAAATAGCGACATATATTCCAGAATTAGCCACTATAAATCCTTCAAAAGTTGGTGTGCACATTACAAAAGTTGACGGTGAAAATTTTTGAACTGGTAACAATTTAGAAAAATTCTCTATTCAAAATATAGCTAAAATTCTGTCTCTAGCGTTAACTTACAAAATTTTTTGAGAAAAACTATGGCAATGTGTGGATGTGTAACCATCAGGAACAAAATTCGACTCGCTCCATCTTTTAGAAATTTATAACTGTTGAAATTTCTTGAGGAGATTACAAAGCATTCTCAATTGAGTATATTCTAGAAAAACTTTAAAAAGTACAATCGTTTAAAAAAACTCTCAAACAATGGCTACACGCACTTTACGTTTTTTTATTCGCATATTGTTTACTTTATCTACAATAACTTGAGCTTTTTCTTTAGCGACTGCCACAAATGCACAATCTTGTTTTAACTCTATAATCCCTAATTCGTTTCGTTCTAAATTGCCTTGTTTAAAAAATAAGCCTGCAATATCACCTTTAGAAATTTTATCTTTTCGTCCACCAGAAATAAATAATGTAGACCATTCACTTTTAATTCTAACTTGCTTACTACTTAGTTTTTCGATTTCAGAAGTGGTAATAAATTCTGGTAAATATTCATTTTCCCATTGTAAAACATAAGCTGTTCCTTGTGCATTCATTCTAGCAGTTCTACCATTTCTATGCGTAAATTCTTCGGCTTTTAATGGCAATTGGTAATGAATAATATAGTTTAATTCTGGAATATCTAATCCACGGGCAGCCAAATCTGTTGCTATTATAATTTGATGTGTTCCATTTCTAAATTTTATTAAAGCACGTTCTCTGTCTATTTGTTCCATGCCGCCATAGAAACAACCATGTGGAATAGTGTTACTATCTAAAAAGTCGCTTACATATTGTATGGTATCCTTAAAATTACAAAACACAATACCTGGCTTATTACCTTTGTAAAGTAACAAATATACTAATGTTTGGAGTTTGTTTTTATCTGGAGAAATTACTTTTTTAACTACTAAATTTGAAATTTTAGTATCTAAATAATCAATTATAATTTCGTTTTCAAGGCCTACAAATCTAGGAATTTCAATATCCTGAGTTGCAGAGGTTAAAATACGTTTTTTAATATTTGGCAATCTTGCAAGAATGGCACTCATTTCTTTTTCGAAACCTATCTCAAGCGATTTATCGAATTCATCTAAAACTAAAGTTTTAATATCTTCAACCAAAAAAGTATCTCGTCTAAGATGATCTGCGACTCTTCCAGGTGTTCCAATTAAAATGGCTGGAGCATGTGCTAACTCTATTTTATCTTTAGAAAATGGTCTGCCTCCATATACAGCATTAGCTTTAAAACCTGATCCAATTTGCCTAACCACCTGCTCTATTTGTATTGCTAATTCTCTCGAAGGTACCAAAATTAGCAGTTGCACATTATCACATTTTGAAGATAATTCGTTAATGGTTGGTAATAAAAACGCCAATGTTTTCCCAGTTCCTGTTGGAGAAAGCAAAACAGTATTTGCTATAGATGAAATGGATAAAAATGCTTCCTCTTGCATGGGATTTAGCGCTTTTATCTCTAATTTATCTAAAATTGCTTGCTGCGATTTCTTCTGGTTTGACATTGCTAAATTTTTAACAAAGATAACTACAGTTTAATCAATTACTAATAATTACAAACGTGATTTTAGTTTAGTTTTAATATTACCAAACCATTCTTCTTTTAGAATACTCAAAACAATACTATCACGTCTAGCTCCATTTGGTGTGAAGCAATTCTGCCTTAAAACAGCTTTAAAGTACAACCTAAACTTTTAATTGCTTTATTATTGTTTTCTGTCCTAAGTTCTACATGTTCTATTCCTAAAGTTTAAAAAGCAAAAGACAGCATTAAATATTTACAATTTTTATTTACTCCAGAACTTTGAAAATACATTACCACACCAAGTGTAGCCTAATTGAATAGTATTATAATTTTGATAATACTCGAAAAAATGTGTACTTCCAGCATAAGTATTTGTTCGCTTATCGAATACCAAAACCAGATATGCTTTTTTACCTGTTTTATCTTTTTATTCGTTATTGGTAGTCCTGCCACCTAAAAAAGGAACTGTAATTTTAAAGCAGAATCTGTTACTTTAAAAATACCTTAAAATACAAACACCTATTGTGCTACTATTTAATTTAACTATGTTTTATTTTTAATAAAATTAATAAGGCTGATATAAATTTTAGATTTAAATTAATAATTGAATTTTATTCTAAAATAGTTAATTTCTTTAAATAATTGTCTGAAAAAACTTTAGTAAAATGCGCACCAAATAAAAGGATAAGACTTGTGTAAGATACCCAAAGCATGATTAAAATTATAGAACCAGCTGCTCCATAGGTAGAGCCAGGTTGCATTTCTTTAAAATATATAGCTAATAAATATTTACCTATTAAAAAAAGAATGGTTGTAAGTAACGCACCTACTCTAACAGATTTCCATGAGATTGTTGCCGAAGGTAAAAATTTAAACATGGCAGCAAAAAGAACATATATAAATCCTAATGAAATTATTATATCTACAATATAAATATACTCGAATAAGTTGTCTGGTAAAAAACGTTCTAAACTTCTACTAAAAGTGGTTAGCATAGACGTTAAAACAAAACTTGTAAGTAATAAAAAACCGATTACTAATATAAATCCAAAGCTTTTAGCACGACTCCACAACATTGAAATAATACTATTTTCAAACTTAGGTTCTACTTCCCAAATTTTATTTAAAGCAGCTTCAATTTGAAAAAAAACGCCTGTAGAACCATATAAAAGAGTAGTAATACCTACTATAGTTGCAAAAATAGAAGTAGATTCTGTACCTCTATCCACCATCATTAATCTTATAGACTCTGCAGTTTCAGTACCTAGTGCGCTTGAAATTTCTCCTAATAGTTCTCCTTGAACAATATCTCGTCCCCAAATACTACCCACAACATTTAGTATTATAATTATTAATGCTGGTAAAGATAATATAGCATAATAAGCGACTACCGCACTACGCTGAAACGGTTCTCCATTAAACCAAGAACTTCCAGATTTAACCAGAAGTTTTGGTAGATATTTTAATTTAAATTTCTTTGTATCGTTCATTTTAAAAGTATCTTAAATATAGTAATTTATAGTGCTTTTAAGGTGGGACTGCCAAATGGCACAAACTGTATTGATTCCCAATATACTTTATGCTCTGTATCTAAAAGAAATAATTCTGGCTTGGTAAAGTGATCTGGTTGTTTTTTACATACAGGACAATGCTTACCGCTGTAAAATATTGTGAGGGTGGAATTCTTTTGAGATTGCTCGCTTAAACTCTACGATGTATCGTTTACTAAGTTAATTTTTAATTCTGGTGTTTTCGCTCTTAGTTTAATCATTTTTGTTTTTTAAAAATTTTTAAATCGCCTTCATTTTACAGTATTGGTTGCCCGCCCTTCATGGTCCCAACTCCAATTTTAAATTAAGGTTACTAACTTATTATTTATGAATCCCAATAATGGACTTCTTCAGGTTTTACTTTAATAACTATTAAATTAGTAATGTCCAATCCATAAAACACATAGCATCACTTTTTTCCATAAAGTTATTTTAAAATAGAATGTTCGGTGATAATAATAACGCTTCCGCACAAAGTTATATTTTCTAGTTTTAAATAGATTAATGTACTTTGTTATCTTAAAGATATCTTTATTATGTTCGCTATCTTTTACACTTAAAGACCAAACTGTACCATTATCGTCAACTTTTTTTAGTACTCATTGATACTACTTGAAAAGGTTTATTACCTAAACTTGTTGTAAACATTATAAACTTTATACTTTTTGCTAATTCCTTAATTTTGTCTTTTACTTCGGTATTGTATAAATTTTCATCGTTATAAGGTTATATTTTATTAGGTTAAAGTAATATTTAATTCAGCAATTTTTTACTTAATTTAAAAATTATAATTGCGTAAAAGATTAAAGATGACTAAATATTTATTAATATTTATCTCAGTTTTTTTAATTTTAACTTTAAGATACTAATATGTCACTACTAACAATTATTTTAAATCTATTACTACCGCCTTTATCTGTAGCTATGCAACATGGAATTGGAGGTAAATTTTTAATTAATTTAATTCTTACTCTAATTGGGTGGATTCCTGGAGTTATTCACGCTTTTTATGTGAGTAAGAATTAGGTTAAAAAGACAACTTAATATTTAGTTATTTTTTGTTTAAATAAATTTATAATTAAAGTTTCTCTCCCGAAGCTCTAAATTCTACATCCATATTTTTACCTTTTCGTTTAAATTCTACATCGTAAAATTCACCTTTTAAAGCACTATCTACTTTTTCAATTTCAGAAATATCTTCATTGCTATAGTCGTTTTTTATAGCTTCTCTAATAGGTATTGGTAAATCTTTTTTCTTAATGCTTGTCTCTGTTTCTATCCATTCTCCATTTGGAGAAAAATCTGCTCTGTATTTAATACCATCAATTTTAAAATGAGACTCGTAGTTACCGTTGGAATCGACTTCCCAATCTGGATCGTTTTCTCCAGGATATTTAGCTTGAAAAGTATCTTTAACAGATTGAGGTGTTTGACTTTTAGCGGTGTTTTGACAAGCAAAAAAGGCAGTTAAAAATGCAATTGATAGTAGTATTGATCTCCTTTTCATAATTCAATTTCGTTTATATTAAATAGTTTTGTAAAATTAAGAATTAAAGATTTGTTTTTTTATAATGTTATCTTAAAAGCAGAGGTGAATTTTAGAAAAAATCATAAAAAATGTTAAACAGCAAATATTCAATGTGATAACACTAGTTTATAGCATATAAATATTCTTTAAAACTATATTTACTTTAATAAATAAGATACTTTTGTATAAAGATTAATAAATATAAATAATGCTTAGAAAAATTATTCCTTTACTTGTAATACTTATTACTTTCTCTTTAAAATCTAGCGCTCAAGAACTATCTATAAAACAAATAAAAAACTTAATAGAGTCTTATAAAAAAGATCCTCGTGGTCCTTATAATCGTATCAAATGGTTCTGTAAAGATGATACTGAGCGTGAACCAAAAGATCCATGTCCAGATAGCATTGGTGGCGGCATACAACATGCAAGCTTTAAAGATTCTGCAATAAAAATACGTAAAACGAATAAGCTATATTTTGCAGAAATAATTGCTGCAGTAAAGCAAAGTGATTTTTTAGACCGCTCAAATAATTTTAGCAGATTAAAACAATACCAAATAGGTAAATATCTTGCGAGTGTAGATGACGGTTGGGTATTACAAAAAGCACAATTTTACAGAGGAGCAATACAAAGTGAAGACGAAGAAGCTTGGGGAAAAGACTTTTTTGAGTGGCTTTTAAAAGACGAACAATTTATAGATTCTTATTATTACTTTGTAAGACAGGCCTTAAAAGATGTGCCACACAATGGAGACGATAATATTGCTCAATTAATGCGTAGCCAGAGCAAAACCATTTCTGAAGACCTAAAGTCTTTTATGGATTTACGCATAAAAATCCACGGTCAGCCAGAAGTTACAGATATTAAATTGGTCAAGGATTTTATGGTTTCTAAAACCATTCCAGAAAAATTAAAAGAGGATTTTGATGATTTGTTGGAAACCATGTACAAATTCTATGCTCCTATCGATTTTACAAGATTGGAAAAAGAAATAAACACATTACCAAGCAACAATAGTACTACCAAAAAAATTATAGATTTTATTGCTGCTAATAAAAACGATAGGAGTTTTGCATCTTTTATCTCAGAAATCGCTACTATCCTAGTCGAAATTAGAAGTAATATATTAAGTTATAAAAGTAGTAAGGATCGCTTAAAATTATTGGATTTATCAAACCAATTAGAACATACTTTATTAACCGAAACTCAAAATTGGCAAACCAATACTGTTGGAGAAAGTTTAGACAAAATAAGCACGTTATCCTGTGCAGCATTAGGAACTGGCTTAATTGAAGATTGGGAATTTAATGCCATAGAAACTGCTACAAACGATAAAATTGCAAAAACCGATTTAAGTATAAACGACTTAAATCAATTATTAACCACAAGTAGAAGTATCGTAGAATGGAGTGCAGCAATGGTTAAAGCTAATTATCAAGACATTGTAGATACTTATACTACTTTCGAGCCTTTATCTTATGCTTTTATAGACGATCGAGTAAGAAGTAGCGTAGCATTAAGTTTAGGCGAAACGGTTAGTAAATTTGGTGCATTTGTATCTAAAACATCTAAGATAAATAACAATGTGATGAAAATTGATAACCAAAGTGCTATTCGTGGTTTAAATCCTGGCTATGCTTTTGGTGAATTAGTAGTTGTAGATGGCAATCCTGATGATATAGAAGTTAATACAAATAAAATTTACATTTTCGAAAAACCACCACACGATTTAAAGCCTGTGGCTGGAATTTTAACTGTTTCTGAAGGTAATTTAGTGTCACACGTGCAACTATTAGCACGTAATTTAGGCATACCAAATGCTGCGTTATCTTACAATAATTTAAAAGCGATGAAAAAATATAACGGCAAGACTATTTTCTATGCTGTATCTAATAAAGGTAGTGTTATTATAAAGGAAGAAAACAACATGTCTTCAACCGAAAAAGAACTCTTTAGCAAAAAAGAGCGCAGTAAAAATGTTATTGCAGTTCCTGTAGATCAAATACGTTTGGATGTCTCTAAAGTGTTGAATATGCGAAATGTTGATGCTAAAGATTCTGGTAAACTATGTGGACCAAAAGCAGCTAACTTAGGCGAATTAAAAAAACTATTTCCAGAGCAAGTTGTGGAAGGTATTATTATTCCGTTTGGCATTTTTAGATCGCATATGAATAAACAAATGCCAAATCAAAATAAAACGTATTGGGACTATTTAAATTATACATTTGAAAAAGCTGCAATTTTACGCTCGCAAGATAAAAGTGAAGAATTTGTTGAGAAATTTCAATTAGAAGCTTTAGAAATTCTTCATAAAGCTATTATAGATATGGATTTGGAAGATAACTTTGTAAAAGATATGAAAGTAAATTTTAACTCTGCTTTTGGCAATTCTATTGGTAATGTTCCTGTGTTTTTACGTAGTGACACAAATATGGAAGACCTAAAAGAGTTCACTGGAGCTGGCTTAAACCTTACATTATTTAATATTAAAGCCGAAAATGAAATTGTAAAAGGCATCAAGCGCGTTTGGGCAAGTGCTTACACAGAACGTAGTTTTAAATGGAGACAAAAATATTTAAGCAATCCTGAAAATGTTTTTCCTTCCATTTTAATAATTCCAAGTGTAGATGTAGATTATTCTGGAGTTATGATTACCAAAGGAATTAATTCTGGAAATGATAACGATTTAACCGTTGCCTTTAGTCGTGGAGCTGGTGGAGCTGTAGATGGACAAAGCGCCGAAACACGCTTGATAACATCTAAAACAGATGTTTTGTTAGCGCCTGCTAGGCAAAACGATTATATAAGGTTACCAGATTATGGTGGCACTAAAAGATATAGAACAACGTTTGAATCTCCAATCCTAAACGAGCGTAATATTAAAGATATTAGAACATTGGCTTCTAAAATTAGAGAAACAATGGAGCAACATTCTAATTCTCCAAATCAAGCTTACGATGTGGAGTTTGGTTTTAAAGACAATAAGTTATGGCTGTTTCAAATTCGTCCGTTTGTGGAAAATAAACGAGCCAAAAGTTCTGAATACCTTAGTTCTATTTCTCCAAAAATTGAAGGAGATACTTTAATTAGCCTTTCAGAAAAATTATAAAAAAAGTATCGCTTTCGCTGAATTACATTTAGTCTAAATAAAATCTATCTATGAAAAAAATATTCTACATCGCAATTGGTCTTTATATACTTTTATCCTTTGGGTTTATTTCTTATCCAATAGACGGTTACGAACGTACTGGAATTAAGCGTTTATACCCAATACACAAAATGCAAATAGATAGTGTACCTTACAATCGTATTCCTTTTGGTGCATACAAAAAATTGAAAGATATTAAGCTGAATTTAACGGATAGAACAGAAGATAGTATAAACAATTTACTCATCGAAAACAAAGAATTCGCTCAGCGTATAAAGCGCTTAGTGCCAAGTGGAGCTTATTCTCTGGCTGTTATGGATATGACGAATCCTAAAAATTTAAAGTATGCCTCTCATAGAGAAAATGTTGGTTATCAACCAGGAAGTGTTGGTAAAATTGCTGTTTTAAATGCTGTGTTTACTCAAATGGCAAAAGTTTGTGAAGATTTTGATGATAGAATCATGTACTTAAAAGACATACAAGTTTCTTCTCGTTATTGGGGAACTGGAGACCATCATACAGTACCAATTTACGATATTGAAAAAGACAAATTAACTAAAAGGCAAGTTGTTGCCAGTGATAAATTTTCATTATTTGAATGGTTAGACCATATGGTTTCTGTAAGTAATAATGGTGCAGCAAGTGTTATGTATAGAGAAGCGATGTTAATGGCTGCTTTTGGACCGGACTATGTTAATTTAACCGAAGAGCAAGGCGAAAATTACTTTAAAAATACACCACGAGATAGTTTAACTAATTTAGCAAATACAGTAGTAAATGAACCATTACAAAAGTTAGGAATTTCTGAAGACGATTGGAAACTTGGTGGCATGTTTACACGTGCACCCAATAAATATGTTGGACGAAAAGGTGGCAGTATTGGCACGCCAAAAGGGTTGATGAAATGGTTATTAAAATTAGAGCAAGGTAAAATTATTGACACCAAAACAAGTCTTGAAATGAAACGTTTACTCTACTCTACAGACAGACGCATTCGCTATGCAAAATCTAATAGATTAGACAGTGCTGCTGTTTATTTTAAATCTGGAAGTTACTACAAATGTGATCGAAGTAAAGATCCTAATTGTAAAGATTATGCAGGTAATGTGTTTAATTATATGAATTCTGTAATAATAGTAGAACATCCAAATAATGGCTCTAAATACATTGTATGCTTAATGAGTAATGTTTTAAACAAAAATTCTGCTGGAGCGCATATGTATTTAGCAAGTAAAATTGATGATTTAATTGAGAAAAACAATGAAAACTCCAATGCTAAATTAGATGAGAATTTTAAAGATGAAGATGACGTTGGTGGAGATTAGTACTTAAGACCAGTTAAACTATCTACAGTTGCATATGCAAAGAATTTTACATCCTTATTATGGTGCTTTTTTAAAGGTATTACAATAGAGATGTATTTTTTATTATTTATAACTTTTATAAGATGTAAAACTTCGAGTTTAACACGTTTACCTCTTCTTTTAATAAGCATAGATAAATATGCTTTTTCAGGGATGGTGTTTATTTTTAACACTTTAGAATCAAAATTATCTTCTTCAATTACAGTATGCTCAATTAATGGAAAAACTCTCGATTTTAACTGTGCATTAAGTAAATTATCTAAAAATTCTAAAGCATTAACTCTTGCGTCTTTTACATCACTAAACAAACCTGAATAAGTGACCCCAATATCTGCTTCGTCGTAAACCAAACTTAACAATTTAAAAATACATTTTAAACTGGTTTCAAGTTGCTCTTCTAAAACGTCTATTAAACTTTGTCTTGCAATAAAAATTTCTGTTTCAGTATCTGTTTTAAATTCTAAAGGCGTTTTGTTAATTGTATTTTGTAAAGAAGCAATAGCATCTATAGTTGTTTTATAATATTTACTCTCCCTTAAAATAACACGTTTAAATATACGTTTGCTGTAAAATAATGCTGGATTTTTCTGTCTTAATTTCAACAAAGCCTTAGAAGATTCTAATCTTATAACAACATCATTACTTCTTAATAATCGTAATAATATTTTTACGGAATTTTGAGAATTAAAAGCACCAATTACTTTTGGTAAATGTTGTTTAATATTATCTTTTAAATCTTCATTATTATCTAAATCTAAGATGGTTTTTGTAATTCCTGGACCATAGTTTTTTAGTGCTTTTATAGCATGTTTTCTGTAGATTTTGTCAGATAAGTATATCAATAATTCATCAATAAATCTTTGATTTGATGTAATTCCAGCAGCTTTAATAGCATATTTTACAATGTATTGCTCCTTGTTATTTAAATGCACAGTTATAAATGGATAAAACTTCTCTATACCAGAATAAGCAATGGTTACTAATAATTCTGCAACTGCTTCTTTTATACTAAACCCTTCGGGTGTGGATAATATTTTAACACGTTTTGCAATGCGATCGTGCAAATTATACCTAATGGATAGTTTTGCATTATTAATACCTTGTTTTGCTAAACATAAGAGTGCGGCGTTGGAAATATAATGCGTTTCGTGGTTTAAATATTTATCGAAAAACTCAATTGTATTTATATTAGAATGGTGAATAATGTAGTCTAAAGCTGTGTAAACCAAATCATCTTGATGCTCAGTTATTAACGCTTCAACTTTATCGATAGCTGTACCTTTATCGTATTTAAATAATTGTTTTATAGCTTCGGCTTTAACAGTATTCGATGGGTGTTCTAATAAATTTATAACACTGTCTTTTAAAGTAATTAGCCTGTATGAATTTAATTGCTCTAAAAGATTTAAAATTTCAGTTTCGGCTCCAGAATTTAAAATACGCCTTGCAGCAACTAAGGTTGTTTCGTATTTACCTCTTTTTTCTGTTTTAACTTCTGTAATAAGTGTTTTTTGAATATTGGTTCTAAAAGAATTAAAATAAGCTTCTCGAAGTCTATAAATTAAAAGAATCCAAATAAAAACAAAGAGTAAAATAATTACTGTAATGTAAGATGTATTTAAATCTAATTTTCTAATTAAAAAAATTAATAGAAAACCAGCAATACCAGTTGCAATACTATCTACGGCTACATCTATAAATGATTTTGCTTGATTTTTAATATTTAGCGGAATTGGCATTATAGATAACTCAACCGCTGCCTTATTTAAAGATTGCTTAAAACTACCATCGATGCCTTTTATAATAACTAAAACCCATAATTCTGGAAAGGTTAAAAATAATAAACTCCCTAAAGCGATGCCTAAAGGTAAAACTAACAATGTAGATAAAACACCCAAGCGACTTAACAATCTGTTGGTTACAAACAACTGGAGCACTAAAGCAATAACATTAAAAGTTGAGAACCAAAAACCAAAAAACGATGCTAATTCATCGGAATCGGTAATAGCTTTATTAGCAAAATCACTAAACTGAAAATCTACCAGCTTCGCTACAATAACACCTATTCCTGTAATTAAAGCTAAATAGGTTAGATGTTTAGATTTTACAATGAGTTTTAATGATGAATCTTGAATATTTGATTTGTTGTATTTACGTTGTTTTCTTACGAAAGTTGTCATTTTTCGAATACGTAAATTCCATATTTTTTTTATAACAGGAATACAGCATAATATTAAAATTGAAGACAGTAATATAGCATATTTATTTCCGTAGGAAGATACTATTATACTTGTTAAATAGCCTCCAAAAACACCACCTGCTATTGCTCCTGCTCCAATAAACCCAAATAATCTTTTAGCTTCTCTTGCATTATAAACCATATTTGCTAGAATCCAAAATTGAGAAGTCGCAATTACTGCAAAAAGTGAAACGCTTAAATAATAAAAATATAAAATAGCTTTTCCAAGATTATTAAAATGGAGTACGAAGCTTAACGCTACAAAAGCTAAACTAAAAATTACTAAAGAACCAATGGTTACATTTAGTAACGAATACGCTTTTACTGCTTTGTTATAAAATATAGAGGTTAATACTGCTACTAAAGCAACTAATAAATAACCATAAGGTAAGCTGTCTGCGCCAAGTTGATTAACAAACAATGCATTTACAGTGGGTTTTACAATTAATAATACAGTTATAATTAAGAAGATGTAAAACTGCATTAAAAAAGAGATGTATATTTCGCCATCTCTTAGTCCAAATGTTTTATTAAAAATTTTTTTTAGCAAGGGCAACTAAAACTTTAGATATTAAACTTTTGCTAAAGAACGTGATTTTTTTAAAACTTTTTCAATTGGGACCACTAAATCTCTAGTAATTTGTTCTCCCAAATTATTATCTATTAAGGCAACAATTATATACTTTCTTTTTGGGCCCCAAACTAAGGCAGAATCTGCATGATAGTTTTTCCATGAACCAGATTTTCTATATATAGTCGCTTTTGGAGCAATTCTATCTAATGTATTAACAAACTTATGGTGTAACGCAGGATCTTTCATGATATCTAACATTTCTTTAGAACGCTCAGTACTTACTAAATTACCCATTACTAATTGGTAATAAAAACTACAAACTTGTTTAGTTGTTGCTGCATGACTTAATCCTTTCATAGGGTCTGGATGGCGTTTTCCTCCGGCTGCATAACGTTTTCCTACCCATAATCCACCGCCTACTTCTTCATCATATAATTTGTTTTTAGGGGCTCTTAAAACAGCTTCAATTTTATCGTATCCTACACGATCGATCATACGTGTGGAAGCTTGGTTGTTAGACTTGCTAATCATTAAACGCATATCTTTTCGAACCTCTTTCGTATCTTTTAACTCACCTTTATCTATAGCATCCATAGCTGCTAGCAAAATAGCTATTTTTGGCAAGCTTGCTGCATACATCATATGGTTATCGTTTAATCCAGCATATTTTATATTACAGTCGTCTGTTAAATCTACAATAGCAATGGACATTTTCTTATTATTTATAAGGCTTTTCCATTTAAGATTTTTATAAATTTCAGTTTGTAAAAGATTCTGTAAATCTTGATTTTGAAGTTCTGCAATAGGATCGACGTCCTCAATTGATTGTATTGGTAATTCAGTTTGAGAAAAACCAAATAGTACAGAGCATAATGCTGTAGTTAAAATAGTACTTTTTAAAATGTTTTTCATTTATTTAATATTTAAAATTGTTTATAAAACTTAGAAATAATATAGCAAAGATGCAACTTATTATTCATAATTTAAAGTTAAATTATTGAGTATAGATAACTAGTTTTCAAAGTTTGAAATTTATAATTTATTGCCATAAATATCAAGTTCAATTATTAATTTTTCTAAATTTTTTACTTCTTCAAACTGTGTTGCTTTATCTCTTACAACTACATACACCCCTATCTTCTTCACTAAGATGTTAATTATATATTTATAATATTCTAAAGTTAAATTTACTATTTATTTTGATTGTCTTCTGTAAATGTTTTTGATAAATTATATTTACTATATTTACTATATTTCTAAATACACCTATTTTAGCACCAATACTTTAAAAGGCTCTAGTATTACCTTTTAAAATCTTATTTTAGTAAGTTCTACTTTAACTTTAGAAAAATCTTTAGTATTTAAATTTTATTCAGTTTTATTAGTTTTCAAACAATTATTATTAGTATTAAAACACTAAACAGCACGATGATTTTTAATAATCGTATGGTTTTAAGTTTTGATTTTGTTAAAGATATATATTAAAATAGATGATTAATATCTCGTTTGTTAACTTTGTAATCTAAATTTAGAATTAAATAATTATGCTTAAAACTTTTAGAATTGTAGCCTTTTTAGAAGGTGTTTCCTATATATTATTAATGGGAGCATCGATATACAAAAAAACAAGTGGAAACGAAGACTTTGTAAAGTTTCTTGGCATGCCTCATGGCTTACTATTTGTTGCTTACATTGCTTTAGCGATTTTTTTAAGGACTACTTATAAATGGGATTCTAAAACGTTTATTATTATTTTATTGGGTTCTTTAATACCTTTTGGAACTTTTTATGTTGATAAAAAATATCTAAAACCTTTAGCCTAATTGTTTATTTCCTGTTGACAACTAAATGTATTTAATAATTTAAGTCTTAAATAAAATTGTAATATAACAGTATTAATTAATCTATATATGTCTAATTTCCCTCGTTTTCCTATTGTAATTATTTGTTTTTTATTGTTTAAATGTGATAAATTTTCTGAAAATAATCACCAAACTAATAATAATTTATCTGTTTTAACTAAAACTGATACTCCAAATACGCCTACGCTACTAGAAAACGAATTTTTAATTAAAGGCGCATCGTTTTCTGCAAATAATACTTATGTTTATTTATTTAAAGCTCATGATGAAACTTTTAATTTAGTAGATTCTACGGCAATTAACGATTCAAAATTTCAATTTAAAGGTTTGGCTGAAACACCATCTATCTATCGTATTTCTGAAATTCGAAATAAAAACAAAGGCTATACTTTATTAGTAGATGCTTCAGAAATTAGTCTATTTTTAAATAAACGTACAGATTACTCGACTGTTAGCTCCACCTCTACTATTCAAAAAGAATATTTAGACTACACATCGAAAATGACAGATTTTAAAGATAAAGGCATGGCATTATATTATGGATTGCGAGGTAATTTTTCTTCAGAAAATATTAAGAAATTAAAAAAAGATCGCTTAGTCTTATTTACAGAACAGAACAATTATATTGAAACTTATATAAAAGAACATTCTAACTCTTACGTCGCGGCGTTATTAGTAAAGGAGAATGTTAATACTTACAATGCAAAAACACTTAGAAGTTTATACAATGGTTTATCTCAAAATATTAAAGATCTTGAGTATTCTAAGTCTTTAGATTCTTTAATTCTTTTAAAAGAAGCTAAAGTTAAAGAACGCTTACCCGTTGTGGCTATTAAGAAAGTTGAAGAAAACTTTAAGGAAGAATATAGACCAAAAGCATATAAAATAAGTGGTTTAAATCCCTATGGAGAATCTATTTCCTTAAAATCTATACCAAAAGGAAAAGTTATTTTAGTCGATTTTTGGGCAAGTTGGTGTGCTCCGTGTCGTGCTACAAACCCAAATCTTGTAGCACTACACAAAAAGTATAAAAACCAAGGTTTCGAGATTTTAAGTGTTAGTGAAGACAAAGGCGATGCAGAGTGGTTAAACGCCATTGCTATAGACGGCTTAACATGGGATTACCATGTAATCGATAAAAATAAAACCATTGCTTTTAGATATGGTGTAGAATCTATTCCTTTTAAATTATTAATAGATAAAAACGGGAATATTGCTAGCGAGAAGATTTCTGGACGTGCCTTGGAAAGTAGAATTCAACAGTTGTTGAGGGAGTAACTTACTCTTTTAACCTATCGCTAACAAACTCAACTTTAGTTTTGCCATGTGGTTTTGGCTTGCCGTCTGGACCTAAATTAACCATAATAATATCTTCGACTGTAATAATAGTTTCACGCGTCATCATATTTCTAACTTCACATTTTAAAGTAATAGATGAGCGTCCAAAGTTTTTTACCTCCATTCCAATTTCAACAATATCACCTTTTACGGCTTTGCTATTAAAATTTATTTCACTCATATATTTGGTTACAATTTTTGGATTATTAAGTTGAACTACTGTATATAAGGCAGCTTCCTCGTCTATCCATGATAGTAAACGTCCACCAAACAATGTGCCATTTGGATTTAAATCTTCTGGTTTTACCCATTTTCTAGTATGAAATCTCATTATTTTTTTTAGTTAAAATAAATTTTGTTGTGTGTTATTATTGCCATTAGGGATTTTTAAATTAAAATCTAATTCGGTATTCAATTTTTTTATAAAATAAGCTGAAAGTAAAGGTGATTCTTTCTCGATATTTTGATGAATAAAAAAATCTATTTCTTTAACGCCTTGTTTTATCCAGTCTTTTATTCGTGTAATCCAATCGTCTAACCTTGCATAATCACTTGGGTGGTTTGCGCCAACATAGCGAACAAAAGCTGTGCTATTGGTTAATCGCATGTGCATAATATCTCGTCTTCCAGCAGTATCTACAATACTATTAGAAATATTATTTGTTTCTAAAAGCTGATATAAGTCTTCTGCTATTTCTGTATTATACCAGTCTCTATGTCTAAATTCTACTGCTAATAAGAATTCTTTTGGCCAACTTTCTATAAAAGCAACCACGCGATCAAAATCTTTAGGTGTAAAATTAGTATTCATTTGCAAAAAAATAGTGCCTAGCTTTTCTTTTAAATTTGATGCATTATGTAAATAGTTTTCTACTACTGCTTTTGTGTCTTGTAAACGTTTCCAATGGCTTATTTCTTTATTCAGTTTCGGGAAAAACTTAAAGCCTAATGGTGTTTTATCATACCATTTAGCAAACTGCTCTGCAGGAAAAAGACGATAAAAAGTAGCATTTAATTCGATAGCATTAAATTGAGAAGCATAGTAAGCCAATTCGTCTTTTGTTCCTCTTGGATAAAAGCCTTTTAAATCTGCTCTATTCCATTTTGCACATCCAACGTATATTTTTGAAATAGTATCGTCCTTAAACAAATTAAGCACACGTTTTGTGTCTTTATGGTCTTTTGGCAGAGTGAAATCTATTAATTCTGGGTGGTCAACTTTTCCAAATTTCATTTACAATTTATTTAAGCTAAAGATAATTGTTGATAAGAACGTTAACAAGAAAATACAACATGAAATTATTATAGCTTTATAATTAATATTTTTATAGAAACAACTAGGATCATGACAACTAGAGATCAAGAGTTATCGGCTATTAGACCTATTATTGCTTCTATTAAAATTAGCGATAATATGAGTAAAGAGGAGCGTTTTCAAAATCTAACGTTACGTCCAGTTATTAAACTTCAAAATAATTTACTTATAGCTGTTTTTAGAAACTACATAACAAAACATAAAAATGTTTTTTATGAATTAACTTTAGACCGAAGACTGCACTATATAGATAATACACTTCATAAAGATATAAAGTTTAGAAACGCGCTTAAAGGTATGGTAATTGGCCAATTTACAACTAAAGAATACGCACTTTATATTGAAAATTCTTCGGCTTTAAACAAACGAATAATTAATCTTATAATTCAACGTTTACAAAGTAATATTCAGTTATTTGAAATACCTAAGGTACTTGTTGCTGTTTAACTATAACAGTGTCACACCATTTAAATCTGTTGTTAATACATCGCTCATATAATTAAAATATGGCCGTATTGCTTTAAAATTATTGCTTACAGTTTTAATAAAGTCTGGCGATTGTACTTCGTTGTCTGTAAAAGTATGCGAGAAAATAAATTGTTTTTTACGAATTAAATCTATTGCTGAATGTGTTTTGTCGAAACCTTTTGGAGATGTTTTAAGTTCTTCTCCTTCTAGGTTTCCCCAAATAGATTTTAAGGAATTGTTGTTTAAAATCTCACGCATTTCGCTATCATCCATTTCAAACTCTTTTCTAATTCTTAAAAGATCTTCTTTTTCTGGATTCCAAAAACCTGCTGCCATAAAATTATTTCCTGGTTGAATTTGTAAGTAGCAACCACCTCTTAATTTTGGTTTTGCACGATGAAACGCACACCCAAAATTGTTTTTATAAGGTAATTTGTTTTTAGAAAAACGAACATCTCTATAAATTCTAAATACCTTCATTTTATCGAAAAGGTCGTGCGTTTGCATTTCTGTATAAATATCTTCAAATACTAATTTTACATCTTTTAGCGCTTTGTCGTACTCTTTTTTGTTTTCTGCGAACCAATCACGATTGTTATTTTTTTCTAATTTTTTTAAAAATTCTAATACGTTTTTAGAAACCATATACATTATTCAATTTAGAATTAAAATACAAAAAAAGCCTCAAACCTATAATTTGAGACTTTACATGTATTAAGAGTGATTATATTAATCTACAGCATCCTCAATATCGTCCGCAACATCCTCTACTGCATCTTCTACTTTATCCTTTGACGTTTCTTCTCTACATCCAGTAAATACTATAGATATTGAGAACATTAATAAAAATAAGTAAGATAATTTTTTCATGATTTTATAGTTTTTAATTGGTTATTATTAATTGTTGTCTTGCATTTCTTCTTGTATTTCTTCTTCGACATCTTCCAAAACATCTTCAAGATTGTCTGATACATTTTCAATGTCTTCGCTAATGTTTTCTATAGCTTCTTCAATTTTTTATTCGTTAGATTTTTCTTCTCTACAACTTGTTAATACAATAGAAAATGAAAAAAATAATAAAAAAAGATAAGATAATTTTTTCATATTGTATTAATTTATAGTTATAAATTTACAATTAATCTTTTTTATTTGATTATTAAATTTAAATTATTTATAAAAAAATAAAATTATCCTCTACCTTTTATAAGAGATAAAACAAATAATACTATAAATATAAAAAAACATATTTTAGCTATTCCTGCGGCTCCTCCTGCAATACCTCCAAATCCTAAGACTCCAGCGATAATGGCTATGATAATAAATGTGATTGTCCAACGTAACATAAATTTTAATTTTTAATGGTTAATAATAAATTTTTAAAAAATCGATTAGGCATTTGCTTTTCCTAATTTATCTTGTTGTGCTAAGTTTAATTTGTTATCGAATTGTAGTGTTCTAATAGGAAAAGGAATATTAATATTCTCTTTATCGAAAGCTTTTTTAATGGCTATAATAGCATCACTTTGACATCTTATTTTATCTTTAGCTTTGTTTCCCTTAACCCAAAATCTTGTTATAAAATTTATTGAGCTGTCACCAAATTCTTGATAATAAAATTCTACTTCATCTTCATTTTTTATAGTATTGAAATGTTTGAAAATAGCAGATTTTGTTAGTTTTTTAACAAACTCTAAATCAGACTCATAACCTACTCCGCAGCTTATTATTATTCTCATCTTCTTTGTTAAAGAATAGTTTTTAACAGGATTTTCAAGTATTGATTTATTTGGTATCATTACTAATTTATTATCTGCTTCTTTAACAACAAAGTTTTTTAAACTTATTTCTACAACCTCGCCAGAAAACCCATTAGTTTCAACCCAATGTCCTAATTCTATACTTTTTCTAAAACTAAGTACAATTCCCGCAAAAGTGTTACTTAGTGTGCCTTGTAATGCTAAACCAATTACTAATCCAGAGACTCCTGCTGCACCGATTAAAGTTTCTAATGTTTTACTTAAATTTAACACACCCAATGCTAATACAAAACCAAGTGCGATTATACCAATAGCTATAATTTTTGTAATTATATTTACTATTGAATCTTGTTCTATTTTTTTAGAAATTAGTTTACCTATTAATTTAGATACATATTTTGCTATAAAAAAGAATACTATTAATACTAGTATGGCAATTATAAAATTTGGTATATATTTAATAAAAATATTTAACCACCCAGTTAATTTCTCTGTTATTAGTTCGTATGAGTTATTAAAAGCGTCTGTCATTGTAAGTTTTTAATTTATAGATTTCGATAGTTAATTTTTAGAATGCAATCGTATTACATTATCTTTTAACAACATTACGTTTTAATTGATCGCTTGTACTTTTAGACCATGCGTTTAGCATCCAACTCGTTTTTTCTAACTCACGAATATAAGCGCCAATTAAATCTATTGTACCTTCATCTCCAGCGGTATTTGCACAATTTAAAACGGTACTCATTTGCGATAAAATTAGTTTGTGGTCGTCTAACAAAGTTTCTACCATATCTTGATCTGTAGTCATTCCAGAAACTTCCTTAAGAGAAGATGTCTTTAAATAATCGCTTAACTTACTCATGGGATGATGCCTAAGCGTTAAAATACGTTCTGCAATTTCATCTATTTTTAATTGGGCTTCATTATACATGTCTTCGAATTTAACGTGTAGGTCGAAGAAATTTTTTCCTAGAATATTCCAGTGGAATGTTCTTAATTTTTGGTAATATAAATGGTAATCTGCTAATAATGTGTTTAATTCCATAACTACAGGAATTAACTTTTCGTCTTGTATATTTAAATAACTCATTTTTTATAGGTTTTTAGTTAATTAAAATAAATATACCACCAATCTAAACCGTTAAATATCTATTTAACGGCCTTTAACTAATATTAAAATTTATTAACTTAATTTATGTTAAGATAATTTTAGACTTGTTAAATTATTAACAAACCTAATCGAATTGTAAACTTTTAAGTATCAAGCCAGACGCCGGAGCTATATATTCCATTCTTATAGTGTTATTAGACTTTAAAGAACTTTCTATGTCTTCTAGTGTAAGCTTGCCTTTACCCAAATCTATTAATGTTCCCATCATTAAACGAATTTGATTTCTCATAAAACCTTTACCTCGAACTCTTAACAAATAGGTTTTTTTAGGGAAGAAATTTGCTGTATAAATTGTATTCTCTTTAATTTCACAAGTTACTATTTTTCTGTTATAGATCCCGTGCTCTGTTGGTTTGTAGCAATACGCTTTTAGATAATGTTCACCTTCAAAAAGCTTAGCACCTTTTTTCATAAGGTCAATATCCAAATCGTCTAAAATAGTAGTTAATATTGGAGCACAAAACGGATGAAATTTATCTCCAAAAGCAAATAAATATAAATATTCTTTAACTTTTGAATGTTGAATAATATTAAATTCCGAATCTACTTCCTCTATAGTTAATGCACGAATATCTTGTGGTAAATTGGTATTAAATAAACCTAAAAAGGCTTCTAAATCTTCGATAGGCTCGTATAAAAATAGTTCTATGGCTGTTTCTTCAGCCGAAACCATAGCATCTGTTCTACCAGAAGCCAAACTTTTAAAACGTTTTCCTTCTAAAATATAATTTAACGTACGATCTACCATTAAATGCAATGTTTTTACATTTGGTTGTTTTTGCCAGCCGTGAAAACGATAACCTAAATATTGAATTTTTATAAGGTAAAAAATTTTTTTTTCAAACATTTATAAGTGTTACTTCGAAAATAATCTATTAAGTAGTATTAAGCAAAAAAATTTTATATTGTAATGAAATAATCTAACTAAAATAAAACTTTTTGAAAATTAAATATCCTTTTGATTCCTCTACAAAAAACCATCTATTAATAGCGTTATGCCTAGCTATTTGGATTTTTATTTTCCTCTATTTTACAGAACCCTTAGATGTTAACGAATTAAGAGATCATGAAAAATTTAAGTTTTTGTTTGGTTATGCTTTATTAGGCGCATTTCTTTATATATTAATATTACCCTTTCAATATTTAATATACATTAAATCTAAAAAGGTATGGAGCATTTTAAACGAGGTTTTAATTAATTTAATTTTTATTACTATTTCTATAATTGCATTAAGATGGTTTTATATTGATATTATTATGGATTGGCATCCTAATGCCTATTCCTTTACTTACCACTTAAAAGCAATAATTTTACCCGCTTTATTTACCATTTTACCAATAATTTTAATTAGCAGGTATGGTTTAGGAAAATATAAACAGAAAAAAATTGAAGACCAGAAAATAGAAATTAAAGGTGAAGGCAATTACGAAAGTTTACGTTTACTTTTAAACGATTTAATTTGTGTACAATCAAGCGACAATTATATTGAAATTTTTTATCTCTCTAATAACACGTTAAAGAAAAGTTTAATTAGAAATAAATTGTCTGTAATCGCTGCATCTTTTCCAGAATTATTAAGAACACATCGTTCTTTTATTATAAACCCATACCATTTCGAGCAATGGAAAACCTTAAAAGGCAAACATTCTTTATTACTTTCTAACGCTATCGAAATACCAATTTCTAAAACTTATTTAGATAATACTAAAACAATACTAAAACTCGCCACAGTATAGCGTTATTTCATCCCAAAGCACCATTATGATTGCGTTTGTGTTTTTTTCTGAAATATATTTGCTTCAGAAAGTTTAATCACATAAAACCACTTAATTTTGAAAAATTTTATCACACTTATTGTTATTTTTTTCTCTGTGATCTCATTTATCTCTGCGCAAAACGAAACTTGCGACTGTAGAACAGATTTAGATTTTATAGTAGAAAAAATGAAAAAAATGCCTTCATATAAAAAGCAAATAAAAGGCGATAAAGAAGAAGAATTTAAAAAAACTTATAAAATGCTTACAGCTAAAATGAAGCAACCTATTGCTGTAGAAGCTTGTTATAAAATGATACTACAACAAATGCTTTTGGTAAACGATGTGCACAGTAGTTTAAAATTAAACTCTAAGTACTTGTCTAAAGAAGATACTATAGATGAAATTAAAATTGAAGCTTTTAAAGCCTCTAAAAAATTTAAAAACCATCCAAGAACAACATATAGCCTTTTAGAATTAAAAGAAGAATTATCTAAAAAATCTGATGCTGATTTAGAAGGCCTTTACAATTATAAAGACCAGCAAACAATTGGAGTTCATTATGCAGAAAACAAAAAAGACCTTATTGGTGTTGTTTTAGAAAGCGATTTAAAGCAATGGGAAGCTGGTGAAATAATATTCTATGCACAGCATTCTAATGGCATTAAATACAATCTTTACTATTATTACCCAACCAACAGAACACCAAATATGGTTAAGAGCATCTCTCTAGAAAACGGCAGATTATGGGCGTATAAAAAGATTGGTAATAATGCTAATGCAGAATTACCTATAGAAAATCAATCAAATTGGGCATTTAAGCAACTAACTCCAAATACACAGTATATGTATTTTGGAAATTTTAGTTCATTTAGCACTAAAAACCGTAAAGCATTTAAACAATTTTACGCAGAAATGAAAACAAAACTTACAGCAGATAACGTTATTGTGGACTTAAGAAGTAATGTAGGTGGAAATAGTAAGTTTTCAGATCCGTTTTTAAAATTATTAAAGAAAAAAAATGTATACATTTTAACTAACTGTTTTGCAGGTAGTAATGGAGAACAGTTTACTTTAAAATTAAAAGCGCTAAAAAACGCAAAACATTTAGGACAAACCACTCGCGGTATTATTGCTTACGGAATGAATTATGGTTATAATTACAATACACCTTCAGGCTATTTTAATATCACTCCTACAGATATGGATTTTAGTAAATACTTAGCATACGAAGGAAAAGGTGTTACACCAGAAATACCATTAGAGTTCAATAAAGATTGGATAGCACAAACTTTAAAAATTATAGAAGTAGATAATAATTAATAAAATATAAAAGATGTTTCGTGGTTATAACGCACGATTAAACTTTTTAAATTGCATTAGAATAATTGTTGATTAAGTGCTTTTAGCGACAGTTTTTATTTTTACTTAATTTTAATCTGTACTTTTTTTGGACTCTAAAAACGTTTTACTTCTTTTACTTAAAATCTCAAGAAATTCTAATTCGTGACCATAGTTTAGTAAATCGAAATCAAAGGTGTCGTCTTCAACATATCTTATAAATTCTTCAACACGGTATTCTGGTATATTAAAATTTTCAACTAAAAAATTAGAACCAAGATAATATTTAATAGATTTTGCGGGTACTTCAGTAATTCCAGCTGCTTTTTTATCTTTAACCTCAGATCTAAAGAGTGGTATTAATAATTGGTCTACAACATTAACAATATTTAAACCATTAACCATGGTTTGCGCTTGAGAATGTGTAGTATTAATTTCTGTATTTAATAAACTTTTACTTCCAATATTTTTAACTTGCTCTCGTTTACTTCCAAAGTAAATAGTATTAAGTTTCGGGCTAAAAGTACTAACATTATTAAGGTCTGTTTCAATATTGCCAGAAAGTTCTTTGTTTGTTAATAAAACCTCGTCTAATTTATTAATTTCTTCAATTAAAAATATGCTCATTAATTTAGACTTAATAATAAATTTATTAACCTTAAAATTAAAATTCTGATATTCTATAGCTCTAACCTCTATAACATCATTTAATTGCACTGCAATAGTAAACTCACCGTTTTTATCTGTAATAGCACCTTTACTTGAAGAGGAATTATATATAGTTATCCCTTCGATATCGCTACCTTCTACAATAATTTTTCCGTTTACATTTTCTCGATTTATGTTTTGAGAAAATGCAGATATGCTAACTGATAATAAAAATAAAGTAATTAGATTTTTCATAGATATTTAAATTCTACCATAAAAATACTTCATAAAATTTTAAAATATGGGTTTCTAGACATAAACATATATTAATATATTTTATTCGTATCATTAGCAAAGTTAAATTTTACAAATTAATTGTCGCAATCGTTTTTTAATAGCTACTAAGTTTAAAAAAGTTTCTACTTTCCTCTCCTTTGGTTCATAATCTACTTTTTGTTCTAGTATAAAAAGTAACTTTTTTTAGTTTTTTTGTTTTCAATGTTAACCATTTATATAATAACACATTAAATAGTATTATTAACCCATTTATATAAAATTTATGAAAACTAAAGTAAAAAAAGAGTCTAAATACGAATTTTTAGATAAGCTAATGAACAAGAAAAGAAGCTTTAAAGCCAATAAGGATCAAATGGTAGTAAGCTTACAAACAAATGAAATTGAAAAATTAGATGTATTAGACTCACAAACAGAAACATTATTAAGAGCTGGCAAAACAGTAAACTTAGACGCTGGTTTTGTAATTGTTGATGCATCTAATAGCGATACTTTAAGCGATGACACTAGTTTGCTTAAAAGCCAGTATGCAATGAATGCGCTACCAAGCATGATAGACGATGAGGATTGTACACGTTTTTTTATGCCAGATCAATTTACCGTTCAATTTAATGATGATTTATCTGAAAAAGAAATTGAAAAAATTCTTAAAAAAGAAAAATGCAAAATTGTTAAAAAACAAAGAACTAAAGGTTACTACACTCTTTCTGTTCCTGAAAACAAGGGTTTATTTGAAATTATAAATAAGTTTAACACACTTCAAGAAGTTGTATTTGCAGAAACCTCAGAAATAGGAATTAACGATGCATTATACATTCCTAATGATAATGATTTTTCAAAACTTTGGGGACTTAGAAATTTAGGGCAAACAGTAGATGGTAGAACAGGAACTAATGATGCTGATATAGATGCTACACTTGCATGGAATGATGAACGTGGTAGTAAAAATGTTATTATTGCTGTTATAGATACTGGTGTAGACTATAATCATCCAGATTTAAAAAACAATATCTTACCTCAAGGAGGAGAAGACTGGAATTTTGCTTCTAACACCTCTAATGATCCTATGGATATTGATATTCATGGAACTCACGTTGCAGGTACAGTAGCAGCTGTAGATAATCAAACAGGAGTTATTGGTGTCGCACCAAAATGCTTAATTATGCCTATTAGAGTTAATTTAACTTCTGGAGAGAATGCCAATAGAGCAGATGCAATAAACTATGTAGCAGCTCAAGCCAGAAGTAAAAGGCAAAACCGATATGTAATTAACTGTAGTTGGAAAATGAGTGGGCATCATTCTGGTGTATATTTTGCCATTAGAAACGCTGTACTAAATAGCAATGTAGTAGTAGTTTTTGCTGCTGGTAATGCAGATAGAAATGTAAATACATCACCACAATATCCAGCAGTCTATCCAGAAGTAATCTCTGTTGCAGCTACAGACCAAAAAGATAGAAGAGCCACTTTTTCTAATTATGGATTAAAAGTAGATGTTAGTGCACCAGGTGTGAATATTTATTCTACAACACCAGGCGGGAATTATACGTTTTTAGATGGCACTTCTATGGCATCACCACATGTTGCAGGATTAGCTGCACTTATTTGGTCTAAAAATGCTTCTTTAACAAATAAAAAAGTTAGAAAAATAATTGAAACGACAACAGATAATATTGATGCTAAAAACCCAAGTTTTGTAGGTAAATTAGGAACTGGAAGAATTAATGCAAATAGAGCATTAAGAGCAACACCTGTAAATGTAACTTTTTCACTTATAAAGACATTTAATTATCCACAATCAAATAATGGATCTAGTACAGGACTAGCATTCGCTAGAAGAATTAGAGTGCATCCTATTTCTTGGTTTCCAAAACAATCTGCTTTACTTTTTGTTACTCAAAAACCAGGTAGCGAAAAAATATATTACATGAACCCAACTACTGGTCAAGTACTAAAAACAGTAGATCCACCAGCTAATAATACACTTGGTTCTCTAACTTGGGATGGATCATTTATTTATGGCGCTAATGTAACTACAGGTGCTGGAAAAATAAATAAATTCTCCTCTTTTAGTGGAGCAGTTATAGGAAGTATTAATGTACCAACCGGACGTGGTGAAGGCATAACAAGTGTTGGAAGTTATTTTTATTATTCTACAATTAACAGAATTTATAAAATTAGAAAATCTAATGGTAGTGTTGTACGTTCCTTTCCAGCTCCAGGAGGTGCATGTCACTCCATAACTTATGGTGATGGTTATTTGTTTTTTGGAAATACAAATACTGGTAAAATATCTATTTTAAAAGCCAGCAATTTAGTATTTGTAGACTCTATTGTAGTTCCAGGAGGATCACAAAAACGAACAGATGCTTTAGCATATAATGCATATAACAACATACTATATGTTGCAAATCAAAAAAAGAACAAAATATATGTTCTTAAACTAGATTTTTAATTCTTGTTTTTTAAAGCATCAGTTTTTGCTGATGCTTTTTTTATTTCTCTCTACTTTTTAAAACAGTTACAACATCATTAAGTTTAAAACCTTTTGCTTGTAATAACATTAAATAGTGAAACAACAAATCTGCACTTTCACTAAGGAATAAATCGTCATTATTATCCATAGCTTCTATAACTACCTCTACAGCTTCCTCTCCTACTTTTTGAGCAACTTTATTAATACCAGAAGCAAATAATGAAGCGACATAAGATTTTTTAGTATCTCCTGCTTTTAGTCTGCTTTCAATAGTATTTTCTAATTTAGAAATAAAGCCAAAGTTTTCAGAGTTTGTTTCATCCCAACACGTATCACTTCCTTTATGGCACGTTGGACCTATTGGATTTGCTGTAATTAATAACGTATCATTATCACAATCGTTTTTAATAGCAATTAAATTTAGAAAATTTCCACTCTCTTCTCCTTTGGTCCATAAACGCTTTTTTGTTCTACTAAAAAAAGTAACCTTTTTAGTTTCTTTCGTTTTATTGTATGCTTCTTCATTCATGTAACCCAACATTAAAACATTTTTTGTTATTGCGTCTTGAATAATTGCTGGTACTAAACCATCGTTATTTTTATTGAAGTCTATGTTCATTTTATATAGTTTTTCGTCAGTTCGAGTGAAATTGCTTTTCTGCAATTTTGTATCGAGAATATTCTTTTTACAAAATTTCTCGATACAATTTTTATAAAGATTAGAATGTACTCGAAATGATGGTATTAATTTTAAATTCTCACAGGAATTTTATTATTTTTTAATGCTTCTTTTAATTTTAAAATTGGTATTTCTCCAAAATGAAACACGCTTGCTGCTAATGCTGCATCTGCTTTGCCATTTTTAAAGGCATCTATAAAATGTTCAATAGTCCCAGCGCCACCTGAAGCTATAATTGGAATGTTTAAAGATTGAGAAAGCTTTGCTAAAGCTTCGTTTGCAAATCCATCTTTTGTGCCATCATTATCCATAGAAGTAAATAAAATTTCTCCTGCGCCTCGTTCTTCAACTTCTTTTGCCCAATCAAATAAATTTAGTTCTGTCGCAATAGTTCCACCAGCTAAATGCACTATCCAATGGCCATTTATATTTTTAGCGTCTATGGCAACCACAACACATTGGCTACCAAACTTATTAGCCAATTCGTTTACTAACGTTGGTCTTTTAACTGCTGAAGAGTTTATTGACACTTTATCTGCGCCACATTGTAGTAGAGCATCTACATCTTCAACACTAGAAATTCCTCCACCAACTGTAAACGGAATGTTTATATGCTCTGCTACCTTTAAAACCATATCGTGCATGGTTTTTCTACCTTCTAAAGTTGCAGAAATATCCAAAAACACTAATTCGTCTGCGCCTTTTAAAGCATATTGTTTTGCTAATTCTACAGGATCTCCTGCATCGCGTAAATCTACAAAATTTACGCCTTTAACTGTGCGTCCGTTTTTAATGTCTAAACATGGTATAATTCTTTTTGTAAGCATAAATTTAATTTCTTTTCATTTCCACGAAAGTGAAAATTTTATCTTTCTATTTAGCTGTGGTTTCTGCGTCATTGCGCAAAAAAACAAAACCTTAATATTATTGTGTTCGACTGAAATTGTTTTTCTAAAATTTTATATTGAAAACATACTAAAAACTTCTCGATACGATTTTTCGAGGCTCAAAAATCACTCGAAGTGTCACTATTATTTATTAATTATATAATTTTCCAATTGTTTTAAACTAATTCTATTCTCATATATCGCTTTTCCAATAATAACACCTTCGCAACCCATTTGGGCTAACTTTGGTAATTCATTAAAAGTTGAAATACCTCCTGACGCTATTAGCTTAACGTTACTGGTTTCTTTTAAAATACGATCGTACAGCTCGAAACTAGGACCTTCAAGCATGCCATCTTTAGCAATATCTGTACAAATAACATAACTTGCTCCTTTTTCCTGATACTTATTAATAAAAGGAATAACTTTTAAATCACTTTCTTCTAACCAACCATTTATAGCGATGTTTTCATTATTACAATCTGCTCCAAGGATAATTTTATCGCTTCCATATTTGGTTAACCACTCTTGAAAAATCTCAGGATGTTTAACAGCAATACTACCTCCTGTAATTTGAGAAGCACCAGAATTAAAAGCAATTTTTAAATCTTCGTTGGTTTTTAATCCGCCACCAAAATCGATTTTTAAGTTTGTTTTGGTTGCTATTTCCTCTAAAACTTTGTGGTTTACTATATGCTTTGCTTTTGCGCCATCTAAATCGACAACATGTAAATACTCAATTCCCGAAGTCTCAAAAGACTTGGCGACTTCTAATGGATTTTCGTTATATATTTTTTTAGTGTTATAGTCGCCTTTACTTAAACGTACACATTTCCCTTCTATAACGTCTATTGCTGGTATTATTCTCATGTCTATTTTTTTTTTAAAGGGAACTTATTAATTAATATTTGTTTTTAATATCTATCAGGCTTTAAAAAAACTTAAAGGATAATCATCACACTAAAGTGCTAAAAAGTTCTTCAAAATCTGTTCGCCAACTACACTACTCTTTTCTGGATGAAACTGCACACCATAAAAGTTATCTTTCTGTAAAGCGGATGCATAATCAAATTCATAATTGGTTATTGCTATTTGTTGTTTACATTTTTCAGCATAAAAACTGTGTACTAAATACATAAATGCATTTTCTTTAATTCCTTTAAACAAAGGCGATTTTAATTCTGAAATAGTATTCCATCCCATTTGTGGTACTTTTACAGCATTCGAAAATCGTTTTACTACTACATTAAATATTCCTAAACCTTTTGTGCTATTTTCTTCAGAAGAATTACACATTAATTGCATACCTAAGCAAATGCCTAAAACGGGTTGTTTTAAGGTTGGTATTATTTTATCTAAACCAGATGCTACAAGCATCTTCATTGCCGAATTAGCTTCACCAACACCTGGAAATATTACTTTGTCAGCGTTTGTAATTTCTTCTGGATTACTAGTTAAAATGGCCTCTACTCCAAGTCTTTTAAAAGCAAATTGAATGCTTTTAATATTTCCTGCTCCATAATCGATTATTACTAATTTCATTATTTTAATATTTCTGCATTGTTATTACATCATGCCCTTTGTACTCGGCAATGACATGTTATTGGAATCGCGTTTTACAGCCATTTTCATCGCTTTTGCAAATGCTTTAAAAATACCTTCAATTTTATGGTGCTCGTTTGTGCCTTCAGCTTTTATATTTAAATTACACTTGGCACCATCTGTAAATGATTTAAACAAATGGAAAAACATTTCAGTTGGCATATCGCCTATTTTTTCACGTTTAAAATCTGCTTCCCATTCTAACCAGTTTCTACCTCCAAAATCAACGGCTACTTGTGCTAAACAATCGTCCATTGGTAAACAAAAACCATAACGTTCTATACCTAATTTGTTTCCTAATGCTTTGTTAAACAACTCTCCTAAAGCAATCATAGTATCTTCAATGGTGTGGTGCTCGTCGACCTCAAGGTCACCATCGACCTTAATTGTTAAATCCATTGCGCCATGACGACCAATTTGATCTAGCATGTGGTCGAAAAAAGATAAGCCAGTATCAATATTATTTTTACCAGAACCATCTAAATTTAATTTGATGTAAATTTTAGTTTCGTTCGTATTTCTAGTAATTTCATCAACGCGATCTTCCAGTTTTAAAAACTCATATATCTCTTTCCAATCTACACTTGTTAAGACGATACAATCTAAAATAGCTTGTTTAGACGATTCTATTTCGTTTGCTCCTAATTCTGGATTTTTAGATAAATAAATACCTTTAGCTCCTAAATTTTTAGCCAGTTCCATATCTGTAATTCGATCTCCCAATACAAAACTGTTTTCTAAATCGTATATCTCCTTATTAAAATACTGTTTTAACAATCCTGTTCTTGGCTTTCGGGTTTCTGCATTTTCATGCGGAAATGTTTTATCTATAAAAACTTCAGTGAAAATAACACCTTCTTTTTCAAAGGCAGTTATTACTTTGTTTTGAGCAGGCCAAAAGGTATCTTCTGGAAAAGCATCTGTTCCTAAACCATCTTGATTAGTAACCATAACTAGTTCGTAATCCAATTCTAAAGCTATTTTAGCCATATATTGAAATACTTTTGGGTAGAATTCTAATTTCTCTAAACTATCTAATTGATAATCCACAGGTGGCTCTAATACCAATGTTCCGTCCCTGTCTATAAATAATACTTTTTTACTCATTTTTGTCTTATTTGTTACTTTATACCTAACAGATTTTAACATCTGTAAGATCTTGTCGAGATTGCAACTATATTATATTTTGTAATGCTTGAATTAACCTTTTATTCTCCTCTTTTGTGCCTACGGTAATCCTAACACAATTTTTTACCTGTGTATTCCTATTTCTAATAATCACTTTTTTTTCTATTAAATAGTGGTATACTTTATTAGCATCGTCAACTTCTACTAACATAAAATTAGCATCTGATGGATATATTTTTTTTACTATAGAAAGTGCATTTAGTGCTTGATTTAGTTTTGTTCTTTCTAAGCGTATTGTTTTTATATTTTGGAAAGTTTTATCTAAATTATCTAAACTATTTAAAACAGCTTTTTGATTTAAAATACTAACGTTATAAGGCGGTTTTACACGATTATATAACTTAATAATGTCCTCACTTGCATAAGCAACACCTACTCTAACACCTGCTAATCCCCAAGCTTTACTAAAAGTCTGACATACAATTAGGTTTTTATATTTATCAATATTTTTTATAAATGATGCTTGAGAACTAAAATCGATATACGCTTCGTCTACAATTACAATGCCATTAAAAGACTCTAAAACATATTCAATATCCTCTAGATTAATGCTATTACCTGTTGGATTATTTGGAGAACAGATAAAAATAATTTTTAAATCTTCGAAATCTAAATACGGTTGTAATTGATTTAGATTAATTTGAAAATCGTTAATTAATGGTTGTTTTATTACCTCGATATTGTTAATATTTGCAGACACATCGTACATTCCGTAAGTTGGAGAAAAGGTTAAAACCTTATCTTTTCCTGGTTCACAAAAAATACGAAATGCTAAATCGATAACTTCGTCACTTCCGTTACCAATAAAAATTTTATTTTTTTCTACCTTTTTAATAGTAGATAACTTTTCTTTAATTTCCTTTTGTTGCGGATCTGGATACCTGTTTAAGTCTCCAAACGGATTCTCGTTTGCGTCTAAAAAAACATCAGCAGTACCTTTAAATTCATCTCTTGCAGAGGAGTAAGGCTTTAAAGCTTTAATATTTTCTCTTACAAGATTGTTTATGTTAAAATTTGTGTTCATTGTTATACTTTGTGTCAGTTCGAGTAAAATTGCTTTTCTTATTTTGTGTTTAATAAAAGTATCTACCAAACATTCTTACTAAATAGTATATCGAAAACTTAAATTAAAAAAACTTCTCGATACCGTTTTTTCGTACCTTAAAATCACTCGAAGTGACATCATTATATTATTCTAAATCCTTTAATCTTAATGTTACCGCATTTTTATGCGCTTGTAAACCTTCGGCTTCCGCCATAA